>JAEEGL014056834.1_pt1 | contig 45587 bp, 31 predicted proteins | sample 9134231 | NCBI WGS metagenome assembly JAEEGL01 (sample SAMN16246548, study PRJNA631951) | gut metagenome | biome: gut microbiome; feature: rumen; material: fiber-attached | host: Bos | place: Iran: Karaj | collected 2018-10 | reverse complement strand
TTATTCATGCGGCCACCGGTCCTTCCTGGGGTACAACCTCGTTCCCCGCCTTTCTTTTATTTACAAATATATTATAATATATTTTATAAAATAAATCAATTTTTACAACCTCCATCCAGATTGACAAATGAAAAATTTTAGATTACAATATAACTATGAGAAAGGTCAAAAATGATTAAATAATATGAGGAAGAAAGGAGTTTACTAATGGACATTAGAAAGTTAGATTATAGCTTAAAAACTGCGGAAGAAAGAAAGAAATTAGTAGAACAAATTATAGCTGAAACTCCTCCTAGTCAATTAACTGACAATTATATTGAAATTTTAAGTAATTATATTATTTTTGCGATGGATAAAAACGAAAAAAAGAAAAAAGAAATTATAACTGACAATAGATTAATAACAATAAATAAAAGAGAAACTTCATATCAAGGATTGGTAAGTAAATTTGAAAATGGAGAAGATGGTTTATACAATATTACAATGGATAATGACAAAAACGTATTATTAACTCCTAAGATTTCAATTAGTCCTAAAGATGTTGCGGAAATCCCTGCTTTAAAGGACCTTAAAGAGGCGATTGAAGTAATTAAAGAACAAGAGAAAAGAGCAACTGGAAAAAGAAAATATAAACTTAAAAAATGGCTTATTGAAATGTACCAAGAACAATATACAATTAAAAATGATGTAAAACAAACTATTTATACATCAGGTGCGGCAAGAAGTTTTGCACATTCTGAATTTCCAGATGATATTTATATAGATGAAAATGGAATGCCTGTAAACAAAGGGTTAGTTTCCTTTTTTGACCCTAAGCACATTTCAGCCCTTTTATGTAATTACAGTGCATTAAAAGAAGAGTCTTGAGGAAAATTTGATTGAGATTGCTACTATATGATGGAAGATTTAGATGATTTAGTAGATGATACATTAAAAGAAAAATATCCTTTATACTATGATTTGTTAATTTATAAAATTGATGGTAAAAGTAATGCGGAAATCCAATTTCTATTAGAATTAGATTATGGAATTAAGCATTCTGTAGAATATATTAGTTCATTATGGCGCAATAAAATACCTAAACTTATTGCGGAAAATGAAATAAAAAGATATTTAAATTGATATTATACATATCAAGAAAAAGGTAAGTGGAAAAAATGTTCTCGTTGTGGCGAAGTTAAATTAGCTCATAATGTGTTTTTTTCAAAAAATAAAACTTCAAAAGATGGTTTTTATAGTATTTGTAAAGATTGTAGAAATAAAAAGAATAAAGAGGTGAGTGAATAATGGCGGCAACCGATGTAAAAGATAAATTTTATTGTAAAAAATGCGGCAAGTGGATGGGAGAAAATAGTTTCTTTACATATAAAGATGGTAGTAAAACTGAAATGTGTAAAGAATGTTTAACTATGCATATTGATAATTTTGATGAAAGCACTTATGTTTGGCTTTTAGAAAAAATGGATGTGCCTTATATTCCTGCAGAATGGAATATTTTAAGAGATAGAATTTATGAAAAAGATCCTAGTAAATTAAAAAGCTCATCTGTATTTGGTAGATATTTATCTAAAATGAAATTAAAACAATGGAAACAATATGGATGAGAGGATACTGAAGCACTACAAGAGCAATACAAAAAAGATGCGGAAGCTCGTGCAGAAGAGGCCGCGGCTAGAGAAGCAGAAGCCAAAGAAAGGTTTGAAGCTGGAGAAATCTCTGAAGCGGAATATAAAACTATGCTAACTGCTACAACTCAACATGCGGCAGCAGCGGCTATGGCTCCGATAGGCCAAACCGCACAAATTCCAACCGGCGCAATAAATGAAAATGATTATATGTCTGAAGATGATTTAATAGATGTTGCTGTTGATTTAACTGAAGATGATAAGAAATTTTTAGCGATGAAATGGGGAAGACTTTATAAGCCAAATGAATGGGTTGAATTAGAAAGAATATATAATGAAATGACTGAGTCTTTTGATATTCAAGATGCAGATACAGTAAACACTTTAATATTAATTTGTAAAACTAACCTTAAAATGAACCAATCTCTTGATATTGGTGATGTTGAAGGTTTCCAAAAATTATCAAAAGTATCTGAGTCATTAAGAAAATCAGCAAAATTTACTGCTGCACAAAACAAAGAACAAAAAAATGATTTTGTTGATTCTGTTGGTGAATTAGTTGCAATGTGTGAAAGAGATGGTTTTATCCCTAGATATGCAACAGATATTCCACAAGATAAAGTTGATGCAACTTTAAAAGATATGAATGATTATTTACATAAATTAGTTACTCAAGATTTAGGATTTGGTCAACAAATTGAAGATGCTTTAAAGAAAATTCAAATTCAAAAAGAAATGAATGAAGCGGAAGCAGCTGCTCAAGATGGACAATTCGAGCTGGAGGATGAAGATTACGCAGCCTTTATAGAAGAGATGGAGGCACAAAAGAGCCAAGATTTAGACATTGCTGTTGAAGAAGATGGCGGTGATGAATAATGGCATTAGCAGATTTATTAGAATTAAATAAAAATAAAAATATTACAAAAAAGACAGGAATTTCTGAGGAGAGAATTAAGGAAGTATTACCTATTATTAGGCAGTACGTGTCATTCTGAAGGGAATATCCTGATATTTTCGTGGATTTCCTTTGTGGAAGTAATCCTGAGAATTTTTCCTTATATTTTTATCAAAGAGTATTTTTAAGAGCAGTAATGCGTCATAGATATGCCTATGCGACATTCCCTCGTGCCTATTCTAAATCTTTTTTATCAGTTTTAATTTTAATGCTAAGATGTACTTTATTCCCTGGTGCGCATTTATTTGTTACAACAGGTGGAAAAGAACAAGCTGCGGGAATTGCAAGAGAAAAAGCAGAAGAGCTTTGTAAATTAATTCCTGGATTAAAAAATGAAATAGATTGAACAAGAGGTCAGACAAAAGCTAGTAAAAATATGGTTGAATATAAATTTAAAAATGGTAGCAAATTAGATATTATTGCTGCACAACAAAGTTCTCGTGGTAAACGTGCTACAGGCGGACTTATGGAAGAGTGTATTTTAATTGATCAGACTCTTTTAAATGAAGTTATTATTCCAACCATGAATGTTGATAGAAGACTTTCAGATGGTAGTAGACATGAAGAAGAAACAGTTAATAAATCTCAAATTTATGTTACTACTGCAGGATGAAAAAATTCATTTGCCTATGAAAAATTAATTCAAATTTTAATTCAGCAAATTATAGAACCTGCGGAAGCCGTCGTTCTAGGAGGAACTTGGCGAGTTCCAGTAATGGAAAAGCTACTTAAAAAATCTTTTATTGAAGAATTAAAACTTGATGGAACATATAATGATAGTTCATTTGCTCGTGAATATGAGTCTGAATGAAGCGGAGATGCAGAAAATGCATTCTTCTCTGCAGAGAAATTTGATAAACATAGACAATTATTACAACCTGAATATGAATTTAGTGGAAGAAGTAGTAAAAGTGCTTATTATGTGTTAGGAGTTGACGTTGGCCGTTTTAAATGTACAACCGAAGTTTGTATTTTTAAGGTAACTCCGCAAGTTCAAGGCGCAGCTCTTAAGACTCTTGTTAATTTATACAGTTATGAAGCTGAAGATTTTGAACAACAAGCAATACATATTAAAAAATTGTTTTATAAATATAAAGCTAAAATTGCGGTAATAGATGCAAATGGTCTTGGTGCAGGTTTAGTTGATTTTATGACAAAAGCTCAAGTAGATCCAGAAACCGGAGATGAGTTATTGCCTTTTGGAGTAGAAGGCGGAACTGCAGAAGATGCTTTAGAGCCTTATAAAAAAATAAAAGGTCCAGGTGTAGAAGAAAATGCAATGTATTTAATGAAAGCTAATACTCCAATTAATACAGAAGCTCATAGTTATGTTCAAACTCAATTATTTAGTGGTAAAATTAAATTTTTAATAGATGAAGGACAGGCTAAAGTTAAACTGATGTCTACAAAAGTAGGACAAAATATGGATAATGATAAAAGAGCAGATTATTTAATGCCATTTACTTTAACTACTATTTTAAGAGAACAAATGTTAAATTTAGTTGAAGAAAATGAAGGTGTTAATATTATTTTAAAACAATCTAATAGAAGTATTCCTAAAGATAAATTCTCTGCTTTTGAATATGGATTATATTATATAAAACAAGAAGAAGATAGAAAGAAAAAAAGAAAGAAAAGAAATATTGCGGATATGGTGTTTTTTACAAATAAATAACTATGTGGGCAATCTTAATTGATTGTCCTCAGCAGTTTTTTATAAAAATATAGAAATGTAAAAATAATTATCCTGATATATTTTTATATAAAGGAGGATAATAAGATGCGAGCAAGTCGTGGAGAAATTAAAATAGAAGATATTTTAAGGACTGCAGGAATGAATTTTCAAGAAGAATATTCTTTTCCAGATTTAATTAGCAATAATGGTCGTCCATTAAGATTTGATTTTGCAGTTTTTGATGATGATGATAATTTGATGTTTTTATTAGAATATCAAGGAATTCAACATTATATTGCAAAAAGCAAATTTGGTGGCGTTAGTGGATTAAAGAAACAACAATACAATGATATGCAAAAAAGAGAATACTGCCGCAAACATAATATTATTTTAATTGCAATTCCTTATACAGATGAATCGTTAATTAGTTATGATTATATTATGAATTCTTATTATGCTCTTGGAGGATTTTAGTAAAGGAAGGTGTCTTTTATGATTACAAACAGAATCAAAGAAATTAAATCTAAAGGATTTAAGATGGCGCCAGCAATAAATCCAGATCCATTTGATGAAAGTTTTAATCCTATTGATTTCTCAAAAATTAAAGTAGGAATTCAAACTTTACAAGATGCAGTATTAGATATCGGAGATTATAAAAGAATAGATCCTAGATTAGGAAATAAACAATTTATTATGAAAGCTATTGCAGATAATAATCTTGCGGCAATGAGAGAAATTTCTAATTTCTTTTATAGAACAAGTGGTATTTATCAAAGATTATGTCGTTATTTAGCTTATATGTATAGATACGACTGGATGGTTACTCCTTATATTAACAGTGATAAAGAAACTGTAACAAGCAAAGCTTTAGAAGATTTTTATAAAGTTTTAAATTATTTAGATAATTTTGGAGCAAAGAAATTTTTTGGAGAAGCTGCATTAAAAGTTATTAAAAATGGTTGCTTTTATGGTTATTTAGTTCCTGGACATAATACAATGCAAGTTCAAGAATTACCTGTTAAATATTGTCGTTCTAGATTTAGTGTAGATGGCAAACCTGCAGTAGAATTTAATATGAAATATTTTGATGATGTATTTAAAGATGCTAATCAAAAAGTAAAAGTTTTAAATTTATTCCCTAAAGAATTTAAAAAAGGATATATTTTATATAAAGAAGGAAAATTACTTCCTGACTTTAATGGAGATACTGCGGGATGGTATTTATTAGATATTAATAGCACAATTAAATTTAATATTAATGGAGAAGATTTCCCAATTATGATTGCGGTAATTCCTGCTTTAATAGATTTAAATGAAGCTCAAGATCTAGATAGAAGAAAAATGGCACAAAGATTATTAAAAATCATAATTCAAAAAATGCCATTAGATAAAAATGGAGATTTAGTTTTTGATGTAGATGAAGCTCAACAACTTCATAATAATGCTGTTAATATGTTGGGTAAAGCAATAGGGGTTGATGTTTTAACAACTTTCGCAGATGTTGATGTAGCAGATATGGCAGATAGAAATACTACTACAACAATAGATGATTTAATGAAAGTAGAAAGAACTGTTTATAATGAAGCTGGTATTTCTCAAATGCAATTTAATACTGATGGTAATATTGCTTTAGAGAAATCAATCTTAAATGATGAAGCTTCTTTATATGATTTGATAGCTCAATTTGAAATTTTCTTAAATGGACTAATTGAACATTTTAATAAAGCTCCTAAAAAAGTATATTATAGAGTTCAAGTTCTTAGAACTACTATTTATAACTATAAAGAGCTTGCAAAAATGTATAAAGAACAAATGCAAGTTGGATTTAGTAAATTATTACCTCAAATTGCTATGGGACAATCTCAAAGTTCTATTTTAGCAAATGCATACTTTGAAAATGATTTATTAGATTTAATTAATGTATTTATCCCACCAATGATGTCTAGTACAATGAACTCTGATGTATTAAATAGAGTAAATGCTCAAAATAAAGAAGGAAAGATTGAAGCGGTTGATCTAGCTGAAGAAAATAATGAAGCTGGAAGACCTTCAAATGAGTCTAAAGATGAACCTGTTTCAGAAAAGACTTTACAAAACAAAGAGTCTCAAAGTTAGGTCAATAAAAGAAAATTTTATTGAATAAAAATTCAAATTAAAGAGTAAAAGGAAAGTAGGATAAGGAGGTATTATAATATGATGCATCAATCAATTGCAACTATTAGTTCTCCTGAATTTATAAATCTTCAACCATTAGATATTAATCCTTTAATGTCAAAATGTGAAATTAAAGTTTTATATGTAGGAGAAAATAGAAATCATAGTTATATTACTAAAGAAGTTGCCGCAGATATGGCAAAAACCTTAAGAGGCGCTCCTATTGTTGGATACTATAAAGAAGACAAGGAGGATTTTGCAGACCATGGAGAACAAGTAATCTTTGATGATGAAGGAGTTAAATTTAATTGTTTAACTAAACCTTATGGTTTTGTAGCTCCTGATGCTAAAGTATGGTTCCAAGAATTCGAGGATACAGATGATTTTGGAAATACTATTACAAGAGATTATTTAATGACTACTGGTTATTTATGGACTGGACAATTTGAAGAAGCAAAAAGAGTTATTGATAAAGGAAATGGCCAATCTATGGAACTTGATGAAGAAACTTTAAATGGACATTGGTCAACAAATATTAAAGATGGTATGGATTTTTTCATAATAAATGATGCAATATTTTCAAAATTATGTATCTTAGGAGAAGATGTAGAACCTTGTTTTGAAGGTGCTAGTATTACTGCTCCTGCGGTAAGTAAATCTTTTAGTAAAGTAGATGATAATTTTAAACAAACATTATTTACTATGATGCAAGATCTAAAATTTGCATTAGAAGGAGGAAAGAACATGGAATTAGAAGAAAAAGTAACTAATGAAGAAGAAATTACTGAAGTAACTGAAGAAGTTGCAGAAGAAAATGAAACTGAAGAAGTTATTGAAAATGAAGATTCTATCGAAACAGAAACTACTTCTATTGAAGAAGCTCCTACTACAGAATTTGAAGCTGAAGAGGCTGCAGAAGAACCTGTTGAAGAAGCTGAGGAAGAAGGAGAAACTCCTTCTGAAGACAAAGAAGAAGAAGAAGTTGCAGAAGAAGAAAATGAAGAAACTGCTGAAGTTGAGGAAGAAGAACCAGTAGAAGAATCTACTGAACCTGAAACTGTATCTGTTGAAGAATATAGCGCTCTAAAAGCTCAATATGCTGAGTTAGAAACTAAATACAATGAATTAGTTGAATACAAAAGCGGAGTTGAAAGAGAAAAGAAAGAAAATTTAATTAACTCTTTCTGGATGCTATCTGAAGAAGACAAAAAAGATGTAAAAGAAAACATTGATAATTATAGCCTTGATGATATTGAAGGAAAATTATCTATAATTTGTGTTAGAAAAAAAGTCAATTTTGATTCAGAGGATTCAGCAGAAAATAAAAATAATACAGAAGAAGAAAATACAACAGTTACAACTTTCAATCTTAATAATACTGAAGAAAGCAATGTACCTGCATGGATTTCTGCTTGTATAAATACTCAAAATAGCAAGAAATAATAGAGGAGGAATTAGTTATGTTAAGAAAAGGTTATGGACAAGTTGAACCTAACCATTTATCTGCACAAAGAACTGGTCAAATTTACGCACAATTACCTGCTGCTGATACTATTAAAGTATTAGAAAATGGTGAATTTGTTAAATATGACTATGAAAATGGTGAAGTTAACAAAACTGGTGAAGGTGAATGGATGTTAGTATTCAACGAAGTTAAATTATATGATGGTTATAGAGAAACTTACAAAGATTTCGCACAAAAAGTTTCTGATAGCGCTGATGGAAAAATTTATCCAAGAGTTTTCAAAACTAACGTAGGTGATATCTATACAACTAACATGTTAGAAAAAGCATCTGAAGGAGAAACTACATTAACTGATTTAGAAGTCGGTGATGATTTAGGAATCAATGAAGATGGATATCTTGAAAAAGATGAAAATAGTGATATTAAATTTAAAGTAGTAAAGGTTTATACTATGGCAGATGGACAACCAGCTGTTAAAGTACAAAGAATAGCATAAGGAGGATAGAAAATTATGGCATTAGCAAAAAATGATTTAATTCAATTAGCAAAAACTGTAGCTAACGCAAATCCTGCTTCACAAGTAGCTTATTCTTATGGAGATACTAAGTTAAGTTATTCTGCATTAAATGAAACTTTAAGATCAGAATTAAATGAATTAGCTAGTACTTATGCGTTATACAGAGAAAACAAAAACACAATCTTTACAATCATGGAAGAAACAATCAATGATGTTTTACCAAGAAAAGTAATGGAACAATATGGACAATTTGCTGAAGTTAAAACATTCGCAAATGGAGACAAAGCAAGATTTGTTCAAAAAGTATCTGCTTCAGCTAGAAGAAGAGCAAAACAATTCGTTACAAGAGTTGGTTTAGCTGGAGTATATGAAGTATTTAAATTAGATGGAAAAGTAGTAGACGTTCCAACTGAAGCATACGGTGGAGCTGCTCAAGTAGGATTCGAAGAATTCTTAGATGGTAGAGTAGATTTCGCTGAAATGATCGATATTATCATGGAAGGATTAGATGAAGCTGTTTATAGAGAAATCGCAAGAGCTTTAATCGCATCTATCGAAGATTTACCAACTGCTAACTACAAAACTGAAACAGATTTTGAAGAAAAAACTATGGATCAATTAATCCAAATCGCAGATTCTTATGGAAAAGCTACTATTTACTGTACTTTAGAATTCGCAGCAACTATGGTTCCTGCTGAAGGATGGGTATCAGATAATCATAGAGATGAAAAATGGTCAAATGGTTACTTAGCTAACTATAAAGGACACAATGTAATCGTATTAGATCAATCATATGAAGATGAAAATAACGAAAAGAAAGTTATCGATCCATCATATGCATTCATCATTCCAGCTGGAGATAATTCTAAACCAGTTAAAATCGCTTTCGAAGGACCTGCTGCTGTTAAAGAAGTAGACAATGAAGATTGGTCTAGAGAATTCAGAGTTTATAAAAAATTCGGTGTTGCTACATTATTAACAAATAACATTTGTATTTATAGAAATACTGGATTAATCGATGAAGCATCTATCTAATTATAATAGATAAAAATAAATATAATTGAGGAAGAAAGATATTATAATTATTTATAAGATTAATTATAATAATTAATCTTCCTCTCTTTTTTATTATATTAGTTGATAAAAAAGAAAAATTATTGTATAATAAATTTATAAAGGAGATAGAAGGAGGCAAAGATTATGGTTAGTAAAGACAAAATTATTGAACTTACTAATAGAGATCATGGCTCAGTAGGATATCGTATCCCAGATCTTAACATTCATAGAACTTTCTCAGCTGGAGAAACTAAGAAAGTTACTTTTAATGAAATAGAGCAATTATCTTGGGTTGATGGTGGAAAAGCTTTATTAAAACATTATTTAATTATCCAAGATCCTGAGGCCGCAGAAGAAATTTTAGGAGAGGTTCAACCTGAATATTTTTATACACAAAAAGATGTTAAAAAATTATTAACAGAAGGAACATTAGATCAATTAAAAGATACTCTTGAATATGGGCCAAAAGGAGTTATTGATTTAGTTAAACAAGAAGCTGTTGAATTAAAATTAAATAATAACGCAATGAGAGAAGAAATTCAAAAAACTACTCATTTTAATGTAACAAATGCAATAAATAATGATTTAATTTCAAAAGAAAATAATGAAAATGAGGCGGCTACAACTCAAAGAAGAAGTGAACCTATCACCGCTACTAAGTCAAATTCTACTACTAGCGGAAGAAGATCAGAGCCAATCACAGAAAGTAAATATAAAGTAGTTAGTAAAAATTAAAAAATGGAGGTGTAATATGGAAGAGCAAAGTACTACACCTTTTTCTGAAGTATATGAAAGTTTCTTATCAAAAGTAACTGATGATATGTATATGGAACTAACTAAAAAGGAAACTTATAATATGCTTGAAGATTTATTAATTTCAAGTATTCCTAAATTTGAATTTCCAAGAAAGAACCTTTTCGATTATGAAAAAGGTTTTTCTTTACCTGATGAAGAAGATGAAGGCGAGGAAGAGGAAGAAAAAGAAGAGGGATATGTTTTTACAGGTTATTTCAATTGTGCATTAACCTCTGAAGAAATTAATATTCTTGCAACATATATGATAGTTGAATGGATAGGACAACAATTAGCAAGTGTTGAAAACACTAGAATGAAATATAGTGGAACTGATTTTAAGTTTACATCACAAGCCAATCATATGCAAAAGTTACTTGTAATGAAAAAAGACTATGAAAGAGAAGGGTTTCATTTACAAAGATTATATAAAAGAAGAACCATTGGTAAAGATGGTATTCCTCAAACTACTTTAGATATCATTGTTGCCCCTGTGAAAAGAGGTAATTAAAATGATAACTAAATATGATACAGAAATAGATAATAAATTAATTCTTGAAGATTTAAGAAAATTAGTTAATCAAACATATAAATTATTACCAAGTAAAGAAGAGGGTCTTGATTGAAAGACTCCCTTATCCACTATTACAGAAGAAGTTGCGGGAATGAACATTTTATTTAAAGGTTCTTTTGGTTTAGAATCTTTGATGTTTTTAAATAAAATGGAAGGATTAGTAAGTTTAGATGAAGAAGATTTCTTTAATTTTAGAAGAACAATCTTTGAATGTTTAAACTTATTAAACAGGATTAAAGATTATGTCGAGTCTAGATAATTTAAAAGCTAGGTTAAGATATAACGGTGGCGTAAAGCAAGAAGATAGAATGGACTTAGATAAGTTAAGAAGTCTTAAAAAAGCATTGCTATATAGTTACCAAGCACAAACCGCAATATTAAATGATGATAGAGAATTTAAATGTTTGATTAATCATGATAAGCTTAAAGAAGATTATGATGATAAAATAATTTCAATTCCTTATGAAGATATTTGTTTAAACGCTGCAAAAGGCGATAAAAAAATACAAGAAATAGGAATGAAAGTTGGAGATATATTTACTTGGAAAGAAACTAATACCAAATGGATCGTTATTCAAGAAATCCTTGAAGAAAATGCGTATTTTAGGGGTACTATTCGTAGAGCAGAAGACGAGGTTATGATTAATGGAAAATCTTACTATGCTTATTTAAGAAGACCTACTTATCATACATTATGGCATACTAAAGGACTTAATTCTTGGAGTGAGATGGGGTATGAAGTTGTTTTATATATAACTGCGGATGATGATACTAAAGACTATTTCCATAGATTTACAAAAGTAGAAATTAATGGTAGATTATGGGAAGTTCAAATGGTTGATAATATCACATCTGATACAATGCTAATTGTTTACTTAAAGGAAACATTTAGAAATGAATTTGAACCTGTAGAAAATATAGGTGAAAATGCGGCAACCGGTGATGAAGAACCAACCGAGCCTATAGACGAACCAAGCGGAGTTCCCGCAATACAAGGAAACGATAGTTTGTATCCATTTGATACAGCAATTTATACAATTGAAAATGCAGAAAATGGAGTTTGGTTTGTAAGTAATAGTAAGGCCGCTATTAAACATCAAACAATGAGTGAAGCTGAAGTTACTATTGTATCAGGTAAGAGTGGATCTGTTGATTTGATTTATTCAAGAGAGAATGAAGAGGATATTGTAAAAACAATTACAATAAAATCTTTATAGATGGGATATAAAAGGAGCTGGATAAAAGATGAAAAGAGATGCAATTGAATTACCAAATCTAAATTCGTCTTTCTTATCTGTTGAAAAAGATATAGAAAGGATACTTACAAAATTATTTTTTGATAATAAAATTGAAAATAAACAATTATTAAGATTATTAGTTATTCCTACTAGAGATTGTTTATCAAATATAACTAATCCAGAATATCAGGAGAAAATAGCTCAAACTACTTTAGCTAGTTTAATTCAAGAGGGATATGTAAAATTAGCCCCAAAAATTGCTATGCCTGAACAAGAAATAGTTAAAACTTATATAATTATTTCTTTTGATAATTTTACTCCTAATTTAAAAAACCCTCATTATAGAGACTGCACAATTCATTTTGATATATTATGTCATACTGATTATTGAGTTATGGATAATTATCAAATTAGACCATTGAAAATAGCAGGTTATATTGATGGAATTTTAAATGAAACAAATTTAACTGGAATAGGAACTTTAAATTTTATTGGATCAAAAGAAACTGTTTTAGATGAGGTTTTATCAGGATATACTTTATCCTATAGAGCGATTCATGGAAATGATGATCGCATTCCAGATGAAGAAGAGTAATGAATAATGATTTGTTACTTTTGTCTGGTAACGATATCCCAATAGAAGAAGTTCATTTATTACTTCATCCGCCAACTATAAAAGAAATATCTTATATAGGAGAAGAAGCTTTTTTTAGCGGATGCGAGTTTTTAAAATTTAATAAAAATAAACTTAACACAGAGGACAGAAATCGTTTAGAAAATACAAGTAATTTTGAAATATTAATGTCAATAATGAGAGAAAAAAATCCAAGTGTGCAAAAAACAAAAATTGAAGCAACAATGGTACTAGCTCTATTATTTCCTACTTATGAAATTCAAATTGATGAAATAAATATGATAATTAAATTTAAACAAGAAAATAATGAATTTTATTTAAATAAAGATAATTATGATTATTTTATTAAAGTTTTGAATGAAGTATTATGTCTGGACGGAGGCGCAAACGATTCTGATTATAATCCGTCTGGCAGTTTAGCAAGTCAAATCGCGGATAAATTAAGAGATCGCCATAATAAATTGGCAGCTCGTAATAAAGATAATCAGAAAGTAGCTATTTTGAGTAGATATATTTCAATACTTGCAGTAGGAGAAAATAAAGATATGAATTCTTTGCTTAATTATACAATTTATCAATTATTTGATGAATTTAAAAGATTCCAGTTAAAACTGGCTTGAGATATTCATATCAAAGCGCAGTTGGCTGGTGCAAAGGATTTAGAAGATGTCGATGATTGGATGGACGATATTCACTCGAATGTTGAAAGTAAACCAGAGTTCTAAAAACTCTAATAAATGAATTATAAGATTGCTTAACAAATTAAGCAATATTTATTAAGTGATACAAGGAAAAGTTAATAATTTATAAAGGAGGAAAACTTATGAAATTTGGTGTAAGAGAAATATGTAATGTAGTTTTTAAAGCTAAAGCAGCTACAAAAATCGGAAAAACTACATTCAAAGCTGGACAACCAGTATTATATATCGATACAGCTAAAACATCTACTCTTGAAGGTGCATCTACAACAGTATATGCTCAAGGTGGTAGAGGAAATACTCGTTTAATCGCATGGGAAGGTGAAAAAACTTTAACTTTCACTGTTGAAGACGCTTTATTATCTCCAATTGGTTTCTCAGTATTATCAGGAGCTGGATTATTTAGTGATGAAGAACAAGATGTTCATGTTCATACAACTTCAGCTGCAAGTGTTTCAGCAGATGGAAAAATTGATTTAACAGATGTATTAGGTACTAATGAAGAAATTGATGGAACTGCTCCAGTATTTGTAGTATTAACTGAAGCTGATGGATCAGTTGAAGGAACTTTAATTGAAGGATTAGAAGTTAGTAGTGATGGTAAAAAATTAGAAGGGGCTAGTTCTTATGCTGGTAAAACAGTATTATGTGACTTCTATGTAGTTAAAGATGGAGCAAATGTATCTGAATTACAAATCGATGCAGGAAACTTCGCAGGATTCTATTATGTTGAAGCATCTACATTATTTAGAGATGAAAATACAGGAAAAGATATGCCTGCTGAAATTACATTACCAAATGTAAAAATTCAATCTAACTTTACATTTAGTATGGCTTCTACAGGAGATCCATCAACATTTACATTTACTATGGATGCATTCCCAGGATATACTTATTTTGATAATACTAAAAAAGTATTATGTGTTATCCAAATTGTAAATGAAACTGCTGAAGATTCTGCAGATATTAAATCTGTAATGCCTCATGAAGCAAACATTAGCATTGAATCAACTGGACACGATTCTGTAACTACAAATGGTGAACCATATCAATCAATCTAATTAATTTAGATTAACTTTATAAAAGGGAAAGGGAAAATAATAAAAGGAGCTATAAAGCTCCTTTTTTTTATTTATATAAAGAAGGTGATGAATAATGGATTTTCGAGGAAAATATAATGCGGTTTCAGTTGCTGCTTTTTTAATTAATGATGTTCATCCTAAAATGGAAAATTTGTATCAAGCTAATGATAAATTAGGAGAAAAGATAAATAAAGCAAATGAATTGCAAAAATTTTTAAATGATTTACAAGAAGCTGCAAGAAATTATAGTCACCCTACTAATAAAAAAGAATTAACAATAGTTAGACAAAATGCTTTAGATACTATCTTATATAATATTCAAAATTCAAAAAAAGGTCAATATAATGTTGCAAATTTATTTCAACGTAGAGGAGGAACTTCTTTTGAAAGAGAGGTCGCAGATGTTTTTGCAGCAATAACTAAAGAAGTTTGTACAGAGATGTCTATTAATTCAGATGCTTTTATGATTGGCTCTAATTTAGGAAATGTTGAAGGAATAGATGCCGCGGTTATTACTGAAAAAATTCCTCAAGAATTTTTACAAAAAATTAATATTAAAACTCAAAAGGTTATTAATAAAGATACTGAAGAAGCAAAAAAAATATATTATATTGCGGATGTAGCTGGTAAAATTGATGTTTCTACTAATGCTACAAATTTAGAAGTAAAAGCCTATCCTAATCAAAAATTATTAGAATATTATAAACTAATAGAAAAAGCTAATTTTAGTTTAAAAAACTATGCGAGTATGACATGAGACAAACTTGCTGAGGCTTTAGTTGAAGCGGTTGGTCGAGATAAAATTCATTTAGGAGAAAGTTCAATTGTTCGTTCTATTTATGCTAGTTTAGGAAAATTAGGATTTGATGAAGATACTCGTATTTCTGCAATTTTTGCAGGATATAATACAATAAAAAGAAAAAGAGTACATGCCGCAGCAGTTGAAACTCATTTTTATCATTTAAGATATGGGTATGAGTTAGCTGGATATGAAATTACTTATGGAGGAATCTCTTATGGAGATGTAGATTATTTAATTTTTAATAACCCAGATGGTGCTATTTATGTAAAAAGTACTGCTGAGATATTAAATAAAGTAATAACTACAGAGTCTGCACCAAAAGGAAAAGGATTAGGTGGAATGATCTCTATTAGTAAGGAATTCTTTTATTAAAATATTATTTGACAATTAAAAAATTTAATTGTAAAATATATTTAGAGAGAAAAAGGAGAAGAAAAATATGAATAAGATATCTTATACAAATTTAAAATTGAAATTAAATACAGAAGTTAATACTTTTGATTTTGGAGGAAATCAAATTGAAGTATTAAAATATTTACCTTTAGAAGATAAATATTCTTTAATTAATGTTACATTACAAAGTGCAAAAGAAAATGCTATTTATAATTCTTTAAAATTAGAAGCATATTTTCATTTATATCTTGTAATGATGTATACAAATATTTCTTTTACTGAAAAACAAAAAGAAGATAAAATGAAATTATATGATATTTTAAAAAGTAATGGTTTAATTGATAAAGTTTTAGAAAATATGGAAGAAGAAGAATATAATTTCTTATGTGAAAGCTTAAATCAACAAGAAAACGATATTTTAAATTATCAAAATACAACTGCAGGAGTTCTTTCTAATATTATAGAAAATTTACCTATTAATGCAGAAGAAATGCAAAAAATAGTAGATGGTTTTGATCAAGAAAAATTTCAAAACGTATTAAATTTTGCAAAATCTGTAAATAATGGAAACTTAGTAATGTAATTTTAAGCAAGGTCAAAAATTAATAATTTATCTTTCCTTTTTATCATAATTAGATAAGAAGGAAAGTTTTTTATTTTGGAAGAAAAATATGTGAAATAAAGGAGGTAAAAGGATATGGTCTCAAAAAATGAACTTAGAGTAGGTTTTAAATTTGAAGCAGATACTTCTCAATTAGAAATGTCTAAACAAAAATTAGGCGAATTAGTATCAGGATTACAACAAATTCAAAATCAGGCTAAAAATTCTTCTTTTACAGGTAAAATGGGCGAAGATTTTAAAAAGGCCGCTGAGGAAGCTAAAAATTTAGAACAAATTTTAAATAAATCTTGAAATTCTAAATTGGGCCAATTAGATTTAACAAAATTTAAGCAACAATTAATAGAATCTAATAAAACTATGGTTCAAATGAGAGCTAATTTAGCTGGAGCTGGATCAATGGGGACAGACTCTTTTAATAAAGTTGCTAGTTCAATTTTAAATACTAATACTCAACTAAAACAAACAAGTACTTTATTAGAAAAAATGTCCTTAACAATGGCAAATACAATTCGTTTTGGTATTTCTTCTAGTATTTTTAATAATTTTACAGGGTCAATTCAAAAAGCTTATGATTATGTAAAAAAATTAGATAAATCTTTAAATGATATTAGAATTGTATCCAATGCTTCTGCGGCAGATATGGAAAGATTTGCAAAATATGCAAATACTGCAGCTCAAAATTTAGGAGCAACCACCTTAGATTATACTAAAGCGGCATTAATTTATTTCCAACAAGGTTTAGATGAAGAGCAAGTAAAATTAAGATCTGATATAACAGTAAAGATGTCTAATGTACTAGGAGAATCTGCAGAACAAGTATCAGATTATATGACTGCAATTTGGAATAATTTTGCAGAAGGTTCTGAGAATTTAGAATATTATGCAGATGTTTTAGCAAAATTAGGAGCAGAAACAGCTTCAAGTGCGGAGGAAATTTCTCAAGGGTTAGAAAAATTCTCTTCAGTAGCTGATACAGTAGGTTTAAGTTATGAATATGCAGCAGCAGCGTTAACAACTGTAACAGACAGAACTCGTCAAAGTGCAGATGTTGTAGGTACAGCATTTAAAACTTTATTTGCGCGTATTCAAGATTTAGAGCTTGGAGATGAAGGATCTGTTACTATTGGAAAATATTCTGAGGCATTAGAAAAATTTGATATTCATGTTTTAGATAGCCAAGGCAATCTAAAGAAAATGGATGATATTTTAAATGAAATGGGTACGAAATGGCATACAATGTCAGAAGCCCAAAAAGTTGCTTTAGCTCAAAATGTAGCAGGCGTTAGACAATATACTCAATTAATGTCTTTAATGGAAAATTGAGATTTCTTTCAACAAAATGTTGATAGTGCTAGAAATGCGACAGGAGCTTTGCAAAATCAACAAGAAATTTATTTAGATAGTGTTGAAGCTCATTTAGAACAATTAAGTGCAGAAGCTGAAAAAATGTATTCATCTTTATTGGATGAAGATGCAATAAAATCTTTTTCAGATTTATTAATTGGCGCATTAAAAACTATTAATACATATTTAACAGGTTTAGGTGGCGGATTAAATGGTTTAGCTACATTAGGAGCTAACGCTGCGACTTTATTCAGTAAACAAATTGCTGGAGCTGTTAATAGAGGACTAGAAAATCGAGAATTAGAAAAGAAAAAACAAAATGAAGGAGCTTTTAAACAAGAACTTGCAGAAAATATTCAATCTGGATATCAAAGAGCTGGTGTATCTGCAAGTGAAGAAAGAGTAAAAGCTGAAGCTGATATCGCTTTAGAAATTTCAAAAATTGAAAAAGATATTACAGAAGAAAAATATAATCAATTAACAGCATATCAAAAACAAATTGGAGAAAATACTGAAATTATCACTCAATTAAAAAATTGAAAAAAAGATTTAGAAGATATAGGAATTTCAGAAAAAGATGATGTTGCTGCAATAAAAGCAAAGAAAAAAACATTAGAAGAAAATAATGATTTATATAATAGACAGTTAAATGTTATTAGAAAAATTAATAATATGTTAGGAGAGTCTGAGCTTAGCAATAAAAAAATTACTAAAGCTCAAAAAGAAGAATTAGAATCTGCTTTAAAAGCTTTACCTAATTATTCTATAAAAGCAAAACAAGTTGCACAAGAAATTAATGGTAAGGGTAAATTAAGAAAATTAGAAGATGGACTTATAGATCTTCAAACAGAATTAAATGATAAAGTTGAAGTAAATGAAAAAAATATAGGAAAAATTAATACTGGATTAGAAAGAAGAAAACGTCTTCATTCAGGAGAAGTTGAACAATTAGAAGAAATTAATCAAGAGGGTAAAAATTTTGTTGATGAAACAGTAAAATCTACTCAAAAGATTAATGAAATGCAAGATGTTATTACTGCAGCTTCATTAACAATGTCAACTTTAACAAGTACAGTCGGAGTCTTCAAAACAATGTTTGATCCAGATTTGTCTGGATGAGAAAAGATTCAAAGTATTTTTTCTGTTGTTGTTACTCAATCTTTATTTTTAGCAAAAAATTGAGATAGTATTAAAGCTGCAGGTCCTGCAATTGCAAAATGAGCTGCGGCAAGAGTAGCTGCAATGAAAGCAGAAGAAGCTCAAAGATTAAAAAATATTGCTTTAGGAGAAGTTGAAAATACACAAGAGGCAACTCAAGTTGCTTTAGAACAAGCAGAAACTGCAGAAGACGCTGCTCAAGCAGGATTTTCTTTAAAAGAAACTTTAATTAATATAGTAAAAATTGTTCAAGAAGGAATTATAACTGCATTAAAAGCTGTACAAAAATTATTAACTGGAGATATCACTGCACTTGGAGTTGCTATGGTAGCCGCTTTAGCTGCAGGTGTTGTAGCTTTAGGAGCATGAATTGTTCATTTAATAAAAGTAAATTCTGAAGAAGCTAAATTACAAAAACAAGTAGAAAAAACTGCAGAAGATGTAGAAAAAGCTAAAGAAAAATATAAAGAACTTGCTGATATAATTTCTAATTATAAGAATGCTCGTTCTGGAATAGATGAATTAACAGAAGGAACTATCGAATTTTATGAAGCTATTATTAAATCTAATGAAGAAGCACAAAAATTAATAGATACATTAGGTTTAATGGTTGGGCAAGACTATACGATAGATGCAAATGGTTTAATTAATATTGATGAAAACGCTTTGAAAAAAGCTTTATATTCTCAAATGCAACAAGTTTATATCACACAAAGCCATAATAGTCAAGCTAGAGCAAATTTAGAAAATTATAATAGAAAACAAATTGTTTCACAATTTCAAGCGGATGTAAATACAGAAGCTCAAAAGTCAGGAATAAATGCTTATATATCACGAGATCAAGCAGAAATGATCCTTAAAAATAGCACACAGGCGAATACAGAATTAGGAAATCTTACTTCTTTTTATCAACAATTTAGTACTGATTATTCTAAGTTTCAACAAAATCAAGAAAATAATTTAAAATCCTTTGAAAAAACAACTCAAGAAGGATCTAAAAATGTTTGTTCTGCGGTTGATAATAATGCAGTAAAAATTTCAGATAGTATTACTAAATATTTACCTCAATATCAAGCCTCTACTAAAAAAATTGATGCTTATGAAACTCAAGCTGCTTTAAGCAATCTTAGAGGATATTTAGACCAAAATGAAATAGAAAAATTTAATAATATGTCAGTTGGAGCTCAAGAGGCTGCCGCAAAAATATTGAGCAATAAAAAAACTCAGTATAAACCTGTTGAACAAGTTTCAGAATTACAAACAGATGAAAAAATGAAAACTTGGGAAAAATGGGTGCCTCTTATTGGATGAGGATGAGGATGAGGTAGAACTGCAGCTGCAAGAAGTAATAATAGAGACTTAAAAGAATTATATATGCAAAATTCTTTAGGTTATACTAAAGAAGGAGATGTATGAAAAGATGCAAGTGGTAATCCATTAAGTCAATCTAAATTTGAAAAAATTAGAGATGAAATAGATACAGATACAGCTCGTAATGCTTATAATTCTGGAGAATATGTAACAGAAACTACTTATGAAAATGATATTAAACCAACAATGGATAAAGCGGCAAAGATATCTTCAGAAAGAGGGTTTAATTCATCTTCTAAGCAATATATAGAAGAAGCTTTGTTAAGACTTCAAAGTGGAACTGCAGATACAGAGTTTTTTAATAAATTAACAAATGAAGAAAAAGAAGCCTTAAGAAGTTCAATGGGAACAAGAACATATCTTTATGGCGATGGCACTCAAAAAGAAACTAATACTATTCATGGGGTTGATATTGATTCTCAATATTCAACTGAGCAAGTTAATGCATGATTGGCTACAAATGAAGAAGTATCTCGTAGTGCAGAAAGAATTAAAGCAGATTTAGAAGATTATAATTCAGTTTTAGGAGAGCAAGCGGCTCAATTAGGGACAACAAAAGAAGCTTTAGATTTTTATGCAATCGCGACTGAAAACGCAGGAAAGATGGAAAATAAAAAAGATAGGGCTTCTGCGGAATCTATCGCTTTACAGTATAAATTTAATAAAGCTTATAATAAAACAGTTTCTGTTTATCTTAATAATAAAAAAGCAATTGAAGCATATCAAAAGGCTTTAGAAAATCATGAAGAAGTTGCTTATGATGTTGCTGATGCAATGGGAGAATTAGCCAATAGTCTTAAAGATATGGGACTTTCTCTTGATGCGGAAACAATTTCAAATCATTTAGATGATGTTCAAAAATTATTAGGCGGGACAGAAAAAGAAGCCAAAGAAGCTTATGTAACATTAAAAGAATTATCAAATATAGATTTGCTATCTTCTACTTTAGGAGTCGCAAAAACAGAAGTTGAAAGCTTAGGGAAAACAATTGCAGGATTATCTGCAGGAGACACTTTAACTGGAGAATTCGCAGATAATTTAACGCAAATGGTTAATGATGCTCATTTAACAGAGCAAGAATTAATTGATTTATTTAATAATTTGCATTTAGAAATACCTCCTTATGAAGCTGCTCCTAATGAAGTTTCTGTAGACAGTGTAACTGTTCCAGGGTATGCAACAAGACATTTTTATAAAGGACAATATCCAACAGGTGTTGTCGGTAAAGATGGAAAAATGCAAACCGCTGAAGTTAATTATTATTGAGATGAATGAACACAAGATCATCAAGCTAGTTATGTAAAAATTAATGATAATGTAAAAACATATACTTCAAAAGGTGGAAATAAAGGCGGAAACTTCAAATTAGATCAAGGAAATAAAAATAAAACCTCTGGTGGTGGAGGAGGAGGATCTTCTAAAAAGTCTGAAAAAGAATCAAAAGATGAATTTGATAGATATCATGTTGTAAATACTCAAATTGAAAAAACTAACAACATTTTAAAGAAATTAGAAAATCAAGAAAAGAAATCTTTAGGAACAGAACTTTTAGAAAATCTTGCTAAACAATGAGGAAATTTAAATAATCAAATTGATAATTATAAAGAAAAATTAAAAATTGCTCAAGGTGAATATCGAGAATTACAAGATATATTAGCTAAAAAAGGTGTTAAATTTAAAGCAGATGGAACTGTAGAAAATTATTTTGAAGCATTAAAAAAACAAGAAGATGAATATAATAAAATTGTTAAATGATATAATAATTTATCTGCAAAAAAACAAACAGAGGCTGCAAAAGCTAAAGTAGACGCCGCAAAAGAAGCTTATGATAAATTTAAAGAGCAAATAGATAGAATAGATACTCTTGCTTCTAATGAAATTCCTAATATTGTTCAATCTATGCATGATACTATTGATCAAGAAATTGAAACTAATATTAAAGCTTTCAGTTTAGAGGTTGATTTATCTTTAGATTTAAAAGAAGCTCAAAAACAATGGAATGAATTTAGACACAAAGTTCAAAATGGTCTTCGTGATGAAGATATTTTAGGTAATGCAAAACTTTCTCAAAATAATTTAAATACATTATTATCTAAAGGAGAAAATGGTCAGTTTAGCGGAGATCTTGTTAATCAAATAGAACATGTTCAAGAAATTTTAGGTCAAATTGATAAACAAAAACAAGGATTAGCATTAAAAGAAGCTTTAGAGCAAACTTTAGCAGATGAGAATATTTCTCAAGAAGATAAAGAAAAAGCTCGAAAAGAATATGAAGAAAAAGTAAAAGAATTTGCTAATGTTTATGGAGACAATACTAAAGCTGCATTAGATGACCTTGAAAAATATTTTAAAGAAGCGACTAATAGTTATACTGAAGCTATTGAATATCAAAAAGAACTTCATCAATTATATTTAGATATGTTAGATCAAGCTAAAGAAAAGTTAGATGCTCAAAAAGAAGATTATGAACAAATCACAAATTTATTAGAACATGATAAAAAATTAGTTGAGCTAACATATGGAGAAAAAGCATACGCTATTTTAGATAAATATTATAAATTACAAAAACAAAATAATAAAGAAGAATTACAAGTTTTAGCAAATCAAGAAAAATATTATAAAGCAAGATTAGAAGATGCTCAAGCGGAAATGAATGCCGCAAAAGCTGCTTTAGATGCAGAAAACTTAACTGCAGATGAATATGAACAACGCAATAGTAAATATTTAGAAACAGTTGAAAAATTTGAGAAAACAAAAGAGCATTGAACTGAAGCTGTTGAAGCAAGTAATTCAATGTTAGAAACAAGTATTGGAAAAGCTCAAGAGTCTTTAGAAAATACTTTAAATTTAATTAATCAAGCGTTAGCTCAAGGTTTAACTGGAAAGACTGGCGGTCTTGAATATGCAGAAGAGGAATGGGATTTAATTAATAGAAATGCGGATCAATATTTAGATACAATTAATAGATTACAAGGAGAAAATGATTTAGAATCAAAATATATTGAATCTATAAATAAGGCTGTTAATCCAAGTATTCAAAAGAAATTAAAGAATGCTATGGATGCAGAAATGAAAGCTTTAAAAGAAAAAGATAAATTAACTCAATATGATTTAGATAGAGCTAATAAAAAATATCAAATTACTTTAGCGCAAATTGCACTTGAAGAAGCTCAACAAAATAAAAATAAGATGAGACTTAGAAGAGATAGCCAAGGTAATTATAGATATCAATATGTTGCGGATGATGATCAAATTGCAAAAGCTAAACAAGAATTAAGTACTCTTTATACTGATTTATATAATTTTGATAAAGAAAAATATAAATCTAATCTTTCAGAAATGGAAGCATTAACTAAAGAATACCAAGAAAAAATTGCTGAATTATCTAAGATAAATGACCCCGAAGAAAGAAAAGAAAGAGAGTTATTATTAGAACAACAATATGCACCATTATTTGTAGCAATCCAAGAAGAAACAGAAATTTCTAGAAAAAATCTTATGGATTCTGCTTTTGATGATTTATCTTTATTATATGATAAAAGTAAAGATGAATATCTTTCAATGACAGAGGAAGAAACTAATGCATTAATGACTGAGTTAATTCCTGCATGAGATAGCGTATATGCGGCAATCGCACAAAATATGGAGCCTTTAAGTTTTGTAAATGAGTCTTTAAATAGACAAAAAGACGCATGAGCAGCGACTCAAGTTGAAATCGATGAATATTTAAAAATTTTAGATAAATCTAGAGAGCAAATTGCTCAAGCAGTTAATGATGTTGGTGAATCTATTGATGAAGACATTCAAAAAGTGGATGAATTTATTGATAGTAATAAAGAATTAATTTCTGCTTATGAAACCAATTTATCTAATTTAGAAACTATGATTAAGGATACAGATGAATTAATTGATAGTTATAAAGAAGAAGTTGAACAAATTGGGGTTTTAAAAAATGCTTATTCACAATTAGAAACTCAAATGAAAAATAATTTACAAGTTTATAATGATTATGCAAAAAAACCTGCTTTAGTTACAAATCCTGGGGAAGGAAATGTTAATGAAACTCCTGCAGGAGAAGAGCCTAAAAATGATGAGCCTCAAAATGATAACCCATCTGTAAGTTCAAGTTCACCAAGAATTACTGATAAACTTCCTGATAGCACTAAATTAACTAAAAATCAAAAGAAAGAATTACAAAAATTCTTAAATAATTTAGGATATGGAGCTGGACCTGTAGATGGTATTTGAGGAGCTAAATCAAAAGCTGCTTTAAAGAAGTTCCAAAATAGAGTTGGAACAACTGCAGACGGCACTTGAGGACCTAAAACATGGAATGCTGCAAAAGCAGCTGGATTTGAAACTGGAGGATATACAGGAACTTGGAATAATTCAGGTAAACTAGCATTTTTACATCAAAAAGAACTTGTATTAAATGCTCAAGATACTGAAAATATTCTAAACACAGTAGCTATTATGAGAAATTTAATGGCTTCTATGAATGAAAATATTTTATCTAGATTAGCGGGAGTCAGCGCTGGAACAATTACAAATCTAGGAGGCGGAAATACTGGATTAGAACAAAATGTTCATATTGACGCAAACTTCCCTAATGCAACTAATTCAAATGAAATTGAAGAAGCATTAAGAAATTTGGTTAATGTTGCTTCGCAAAGAATAACTAAATAAAAGAGAGACTTATAAAAAGTCTCCCTTTTTATTTGGGTAAATATAATTAATAAAACGCAATAATTTTTGATAATTATATAAGATGAGAAAAAAGGAGGAATAAGAATGAACAGTGGAACAATAACAAACCAATTGTTAGACGCAGTTCAAGTTTTAGTTGATGATGCAGTTAAAAAAGCAGAATTTGATAGAACTGTACAAGCAGTAATTTCAAAATGCGTTTCTACAACTAAAGGTCAATATTCTGTCAAATATCAAGGTGGGTTCTTTTATGCATATGCGCAAGATCCTAGTATTACATATACCCCAGAAACTCAAGTATATGTTTTAATCCCTGGTAATGACATGAATAAAACTAAAACTATTTTAGGAACGGTTGAAAAATTAGGTGAAAATTTTATAAGTGAAGCCGAATCTTCTATATTTGAAAATGTTGGAAATAATATTTGTTCAGATATTGAAGGAACTGTTTACGGACTTCATTCTTATTATATAACAGATAATATTGTTTTATACGAAAGAGGCACAACTCCAACTACAGATTTTGCGATAAATGAAGACGCAGCAAATCTATATTTAAAAAATTCAGATTATTTAATGATTGCCGCAAAATTTAGAACAAATTTACCTCAAGAGCATAGAACAAAAGGAAATTATGGGTTAAAATATACTTTAACTTTTATAGATCCTATTACCGGAGAAAATATTGATAGATCTTATACTTTAGATATAAATAATATGTTAGGTAATCCTTATGCTCAAGCTGTTTCTATGAGACAAGTTTTACCTTTTGAAATAGATGCAGATAATTTTCAATATATTAAGAAAATTGAAATTTTTTCAAAAGATTTTACTACAGTAGCAGATCCTAGCAAACCTGCAGACATTTTTATTTCAGATATTGAATTAAATGGAGCTTTAATGATTCCTGTTGATGAAGGAACTGGATATATTCTATCTTTAATTACAAAACAAGGAATTTATTTTAAAGAAAATGATAGTCTGTCTAGTACTCGTCGTATTGAAGCAGAATTATATAAAAATGGAGAAAAACAAGTTATTACTGATAATGATGTAGTATATTATTGATTTAAAGAAGATGGCTCTATTTATTATAATTCTCCAGGTTTTTTAAAATATGGAGGACAGGGTTGAAGATGTCTTAATGAAGAAACCTTAGATGGAAAATTTTTACCAGGTCAATCTTATATTGATGTAAGTAAATTAAATAATCCAGCTAAAGAAAATAATTATAAATGTGTTGTTGTATTTAAAAATACAACTTTATATATGGACAGAGAAATTATTATATATAATCAATCTTCTAATTATACAGTAACTTTAAATTCAGATGTTTCTAATTTAAGTGATGCGGCAATCGCGCATTTAACTTGCGAAGTAACTGGAACTTTGCCAGGACATACAATTACTTACTCATGGAGTAAAGTTGTTGATAATCGATTACCCGCAGAGTTTATTTCTGAATCTAATTCTTCTACTCTTGAAGTTGATTTAAGAGAAGCTATTAAAAATGTAGTTTATAAATGTACTGCTAAAGATAGTACAGATAATATTTACTTAGGTTCAGATTCTGTTGCTATTACGAGAGGATCAGAAGAAACTGCTGGATATTATTATATTTCAATGATTAACGATAATCAAATCTTTAAATATGATACTCATGGAGATTCTCCTACAAATATTTCTTTAATAAATCCTCAAATTATAAATCCACTATCTTTTACACTATATGATCCTGATGGTCAAGTAGTAAGTTATGAAGATATTGGTGCAAGTAATATTAATTGGATTATCCCTGATGAAGAAACATCAATGATTATTGATGCAGAACCTATGAGTACCTATAATGAAAAATTAGGTTTTGATATTAAAGGAAAATATAATATTAATGCAATTAATAATACTATTGAAGTAGAAGTTTTCTATGATAATAAAACTATTAGAGGGAAAGCAAATTTAATCTTCTTAAAAGAAGGAGAAAATGGTTCTAATGGAACTTCTTATTATTTAAATGTAGTCCCTAATTATAGCGGAGATAATGCTCCTAATGGTAGAGTATTTTATTATTATAGAGATGTAAATAATCAAGGATTTAATTTTACTCCTATTGCAAATAAATTCCCTTTTAGAACTTTATTTTATAGAGATGGGGATATTATTTATGATAGTAATAGAGACCAAGATAATGTTCAAGTTATTATAACTTATGATTTTGTAAAAAGAATATATTTTACTGATAAAACTCATACACCCTATGTTACCTATTCAGATGATAGTAGATTTGAAATTAATGGAAATAATATTGATTGTATAGATGTTGCATTAGGAGATCAAGCTGGAGAATATTCTGCAGATATATTAAGATGTACTTTTGAATATGAAGGTTTGGTATGGTATTATTACTATCCTATTATATTTGTAAAATATGATGCAAATGCTTCAAATTGCGAAATTGTAATTCCAGAAACATCTGGTTTTACAGAGGTTATTTATACAGAAGATGGCCGCAATCCACAATATAAAGGAAGTAATGTTTTTGATATAGATGTTTATAGAAATTATGAAAAAATTTCTTCTGAAGTAGATTGGGAAGTTCAAGGACAAATTTATACTTCAGAATGGCAAGAAGAGGCTAATTTAATAGCAAAAAATGAAAATGAGTTTAATGCAAAAGAAGCATATAATGGTAATTGTGTTACTAATGCTCTTTATGGAGAGGTTTCAGATGGAACTAATTCAATAGCAGAAATTCATTTCCCTATTACGATGTATTTAAATACTTATGCTAATGAATTTATAAATGAATGAAATGGAAATGCGATTGAATTAAATGAAGAAGGCGGAATTATATTAACACCACAAATTGCCGCCGGACAAAAAGAAAATGATAATACTTTTACAGGAGTTGTAGGTGGAAAAGCTAAAGAAGCAACTTCTGATACTATTGATGAAGGAATCTTTGGATATAATCATGGAGAAAGGACTTTTGAATTAAGCGCAGAAGACGGGTCTGCAAAATTTGGAAAAGCTGGAGAAGGACAAATTATTATTTCTCCAGATGAAGATGGAGCTCACTCAGTATTAAGATCTGGAGGCTTCCAAATGATTTATTCAAAAGCTTCAGGTTTTTATAATAGTTTAGAAGTTTATTTTAGGAAAGATGGAGATAATTATATTGAGTTAAAGGAAGGGGTAGATTATCAAGAAGGAGATCCTATTACAGGAAATAATATTTATTATTGAAGTAGTGGACAAGGATTAGAAATAGATTTAACTGATCCACATATTCGTTTTGGTAAAAATACTTTTAGAGTAGAATCTAATGGAAATGTTTATGCATCGCAATTTGTTGCAGTGGATCGTTTAGAAAATGGTGAATATGATATTCCTTCCGCATCTGTCCAAGTTAATTCTAGTACGACTTTAGCAGATTATGTATCTACGACAAATACTACATTAGGAGATTTACAAGATCAAATCGATGGGAATATTTCAACTTGATTTTATGATTATGTTCCTACTTTATCTAATGCGCCTGCGAATGAATGGACAACAACAACAGAAAAAGATAATCATTTAGGGGATTTATTTTATAATACAACTACAGGTTATTGTTATCGTTTTATGAAAACTAATAATACTTATAGTTGGGGACAATTAAGTGACAGTGATATTGCGGAAGCTTTGGCGGCCGCGCAAGCAGCTCAAGACACTGCAGACCATAAAAGAAGAGTTTTTGTAAGTACTCCAGAACCTCCATATGATATCGGAGATTTATGAGTAGAAGGTTCTTCTGGAGATATTAAAAAATGTAAAACAGCAAAAACTTCTAGTCAATCTTATAGTGCAAGTGATTGAGAGAAAGCAAGTAAATATACAGATGACACAACTGTAAATAATTTAAAACCTTCTTTAGTAACCTCTACTATTGTAGAATATGCTTTAGGGACAAGTTCATCAACGGCTCCTGAAACTGGCTGGGATCAAGTAGCTCCAGAATGGGAGTCTGGGAAATATATGTGGCAAAGAACAACTACTATATATGCAGATGATACACAACAAAATCCTCATAGAGTAACTTCTGACCCTACTTGTTTAACTGGTGCTACAGGAGCTACTGGCGCAGCAGGAACGAGCGTTTCATCAATTACTGCACAATATTATTTATCAACAAGTAAAGAAGAGCCTACTGGAAGTTCTTGAGTTGAGGTTTCCCCAACTTGGCAAGCGGGAATGTATATTTGGACAAGAAGTAAAATAATCTATTCAAATCCTTCTTCTACAGAATATACAACTCCATTATGTTCTAGCGAATGGGAAGCTGTTAATAATATTCGTAATGGAGGACGTAATTATATTATAAATTCAACAAAAATTGAATTTATGTCTCAAACAGAAGCTTATAAAGATGGAGAGTCTGGACCTGCTACTCAGGATGGAAGTAAACCTGGATATTTTGAATTTTCAGAAGATTTTATCCCAGAAGATTTTGCGGGAACTGAAATGACTTTATCTTTTGATTGTAAAATTTTAAATCCTGCAAGGAAAAGTTCTGCTACGGAAGATCCTACTTGTGGAATGTTTATTGTTTTTGAAACAGGAAATACAGAACAAAGAATTGAAAAAGAAATTGAAGTTTTAGAAACTACTTCTGTAAATACAAGATATGGTTTAACTTTTACAGTTCCTTCGAATTGGACTAATACAAATATAAGTTCTGGAATTGTAAAGGCAGGATTCTTTATGTATAATCATGCAGAAACTTGTACTATTGATTTAGATAGAGCTTTATTAACAACTGGAAATCAAATTGAAGATTGAAGTGCTTCTCCAGAAGAAATAAATAAAGAATTAGAAAATGCTAGAACATTGGCAGGGACAGCTCAATCAACAGCAGATTCCGCTTATCAGACTTCTACTGCAAATCAAGCGGATATCATAAGAATAATTGGGGAAGATGGAAATTCTGGTTATATTGGAGAATTGCAAACTGCAAATGAAGGTCTTTCAAATCAAGTCAAGATAACTGAAGGAAAGACTCCTAGAAGAGTTTATCAACAATATCAAAGAATTAAAGCAGAATATCAACCCTATGAGAATTCAAATAATACAGATATTTTTAATTCAGATTTAGTTTATTATAATATAGATAGTACTACTCAAGATTATTATATTTTTAGACCTCCTTTAAAAGGCAATTTAATTCAAGGTAGTTATTATTTAAGAAAACCTACTCAAGATTTAGAAACACATTTAGTAAGTACTTTATGGCAAGAAAATAGACCGTCTTGACAAGAAGGATATTTTATTTATTCTCGAACTGCAACTGAATATGAAGGACGAATAGCAGGAACAGGAGATAGCGATGAATTACAAGAATATGTTCTTCCTACAGAATCAAAATATTTAGCGGATGTTACTTATTATGAAGAACAAGAAGGAGAGTATTATGAATTAACTCCTGGAGAGGATTATACAATTGGATCTACTATTGATAGTGGAGTATATGTATTAAGAGTATATTCAATTCTTTATTCATCTCCAACTTTATGTGAAGATGGTTTAACAATTGAAGAAAAAACTTATATTGATGCAAGTAAAGTTTTAAATTTAATGCGTGGAGAGTCATTTGTATTTTATAGACCAGGAGAATTATTGGTATATGATCAACCTACAGAAACTCAAGCATATAAATCTATAAAAATGAATTCTGCAGGAATTTCTTTTGGAACAAGAAGCGATTTAAACGAAAATTTTACTTGGAATAGTGTTTGGAAAATAGATGGAACTTTTGATGCACAAAATATTAATGTTATTAATTTATCTGCTCGTTCTATTATTGATGGAAAATTAACTTTAGGAAATGAAAGTGATGGAGAATTAATAATAGAAGATGATCAAGGAAACATAAAAGCAGAATTTAGTTCTCAAAGATTAATTATTCATTTAGATAATCAAAAATATGTGATAATAGGAAAAGATGTTGGTTTACAAGTTATAGGAGCAAATAATCAAGTTTTATTTGGAAACCAATTAAAATGAACTCCTATTGTAGGAGATGTAGGAAATCAAGGAGTAACAGATCCAAAAAAATATGAAAATAATGTTAATTATTATAGAGAACAAGGAAATTTCGATTGAAGAATAATTAATTCACAAAATCAAGAAGAAGGTAGTTTATACCGAGAGGAAGATTTAGAAAAATTAACTAATTATCCTATTATTGAAAATGGAAAAACAGTTTATACAATTAGTTGTTTAGAAAATTTTGTTGTTGGTACTGCAATTAATTTTGGGCCAATTCAAACAGTTACTTTTGATACTACTTCTCATAAGGGGATAGGATTCATAAAAGGAGGAGGCATTTAATATATGGAAAAATTAAAATTAGATATACAAAAATTTGCAAGCAATGAAATAGGTATTTTATATGCTAATGGTTCATCTAGTGAATATGGAATTTATAAATTCTGATTTGATTATGGAGAAATTACAAGACTTTATAATAATCCTTCGGGGACTATTACTGGGGCTGCTACTGGGCCTACTTCAGCAACAATTTCTGTTTCTAACATTTCAAATGGAAGAAAAGCTCAAGTTTCAATAAGTACTACAAATGCTTCACATACTTATAGTAGTGGAACAGCTTCAGGAACAGGAAACTTTTTCTTAGCAAAAAAAACTGGTAGTAGTAAATATACTACAAACGGAGTTTATGTAAAATATTCTTTAGGGCCTACAACAAATGGTCAATATGATTCAGGGAAAATAAGATGTAACAGTTCTGGATCTAATAGTGCAGCATCTTATGTAAAATCTCTTTCAACTACTACTTATGATGTTGCCACTGATCAAGGCACTCTTTGAATATGATTACAGGCTGCCGCAGATAATAGTAGTGGGACTTATTTAAGAGGAACAGACAAGACTTTAGAAGGGGTTGCAATTTCAAACAATAATGTTTCTGTTAATTGTACTATTCAATATAAAAAATCTACAGATAGCTCTTGAACTTCTGTTTCTGGAACAAGTGCTCCTTTAACAAATTTATCTCCTGCAACAACTTATAATTACAGAGCTATATTAACTAATGCCGCAGATTCTTCTAAAACAGTTACTATTACAGGAAATGATTTTACTACTCCTGCGGCAACACCTACATTTGTTTCTACTCCTACTTTAACTCCTGCTTCAGAATCTTCTTTAACTTTTTCTAGTTTTTCAGCTAATGCAAATGGAGGAAATGTAAAAGTTACTATTAATTTATATAATTCAAGTAGAACATTAGTTAGTAGCCGAGATCTTGGGACGGGGACATCTTTCGCTTCAGGTAGTTTTACAGAATTGTCTCCAAATAGTTCTTATTATATAATAGTAACAGCTCAAAATGCTACTTATACAAGTTATACTAAATCTACTGGAGAAATATCAGGAACTACTTATGCGTATCCTTATATAAAGAGTGTTTCTTCAACAAGTATTACAAATTCTGGGTCAGTTAATTTAACTGTTTATAATCCTTGTGGAAGAAGTTTAAAATTATGGGCTGATAGAGAAACAAATTCATATGAAATTGCTTCTAATACAAGTTCTACTGCAGGACAAAATATAACAGTTACTTTAAATTTTACTTCTGCCAATATAGGAAATGCAGTAGGAGCTTCTGGTACTAGTACATATTTTTATTATAGATGTACTTGTACTACTCCTGCTCAAACAACAACTTATGGGACAAAAGGAACTGTTTCTTTAAATAATACTGGAGCTTATCCGACAATAAATGATAATTTAAAAAATAATTATATAGAGTATCAAGATATTAATTCAACAACAACTAATATTACAGGAAATGTAAAAAGTTTTTTAGGAGGTTTTAGTACTGGGCAATATAAAATAATAGGAAATAAATTTCCTTTTACTGCGCGTTTTGGAGCAAGTCTTTCAGAAGTAAAAATCACTTTAAGTGGTTCTAATACACAATCAACAACTATTACCAATAATTGGAGTAGCGATGTTGATTGGAAAAATTGGTATACAGGTAGTAATATAGTACCTAATACTATTACAAGTGTTATTTTTACTATAAAGGCAACAGATTCAAGAGGCTTTTTTAATTCATATACAATTTCAGTTCCAATTACTAAAACAGAAACTCCAAAGATAAACATTACAAATGCAGCTCGTGAAAATGGATATGGAACAGCAGTAAAATTAACTTATAATGGAAGTAATGTTCCTAATTTATCTACTTTATTTGACTTAAATACTTGAGAGGTTTATTGGACTAAGGTAGATTCTAATCCAGAAGAAACTGGAACTGATTCTTGTGTATTTAGTTCTTCTTCTGGAACAATATCTTTAAATGGAACATATGATACTTCTGATTCTTATACTTTTTATATTACTATTAAAGATAAATTAAATCAAGATGGCATTTCTAATACTTTTTCTATTCCTATGGGAGAGCCAACTATGTTTATTGATGTAAAACAAAATGGAGTTGGAATAAACTGTTTCCCAAATGGAGAAGGATTATGATTAAAATCTGGTATTAATACAATATCTTTAGACAAGAAAATTTTAAATGTAATTTATCCTATTGGCTCAATTTTTATGACAACTAGTTCAAATTTTAATACAAAAGCTAAAGTAGAAAACTATTTTGGGGGAACTTGAACACAAGTTGCAGGAAGATTTTTATTAGGAGCTGGAGCAGTAACTGATGCAGAAAATGAAACTGCTACTTACAATGTTGGAGATTCGCATGGATATATTTATGCACAAACTAGACAACATAGTCATAGCATTTCAAGTCATAGCCATACTCTTTCTGGAGATTTCTACACTGAGGGGTCAATAAATACAGGTGATACTAATGCTAAAACAAATACAGATAGTTCAGAACATAATCACACAGCTTCAGCTTCTAGTTCTATGAGCAGTTCAGGAGCTCATCATCATATTACTAAATCTATGAAATCAACAGGATCTAGCGGTGGTCCAGTTGCAGAAAGTTATGCTAATTGAGGGTCTACTCGTAATATTCAAATTCCATATGGAGGAGATGATGGAGATCATACCCATGCGATAACAACTTCTGTTACAGTTAATAATAGTTCTCATACTCATGGAATGAATCATCGTCACAAACTTACGCTTAGCGGAAGCACAGGAGGAACTTCTCTTACAACAGGTAATCAAGGAAGTAGTACAGCATCAAATATGCCTCCATATTATACAGTATATATTTGAAGAAGAACAGGTTAATTTATAAAATTTTGGGACTTTTTTGATAATTTATTCGTGATAAAAATCACATATATATGTAGAAGAAAAAAATATTCTTCTATAATGAATTTTAAAGGAAATGGATTGAAAAAATAAAAAGAATTATATTATTAAGCATGACTATTTTTAGCCAGGTAATAAGGCGAATTCATTTCCTTATTACCTGGCTTTTTTGTTTTGTTTAGGAAAGGGGAATAATTATGCCATACGGATATAATGGAGCTAATATGATAAATCAATTATATAGACAAAAAGATAATATTGAAAATATGATAGCTCAATATGCACAACAACCGCCTGTTCAAAATATTATTAATACAAGCGGAAATGCAGAATATGATGTTAAATTTTTAAATCAAAATGAAGATATTGCAAATATTATTATCTCTAAAAAAACTATATTTATAGATGAAAAAAATTCTAAAATATCTATAAAAGAAATTGATGGTTCTATATCTAAAGTTTATAATATTATAGTTCCAAAAGATGAGAAAGACTTAAAAATAGAAGAATTAGAAAATAAATTAAAAGAATTGGAGGAGAGGGTAAATGTTCAATCTACAAAGTCTGATGTCTCAAGTAATGATGTCAAATCAACCAGCCCAAGCATTGTTGGGACTACTAAACCCATCGCAAAAACAAATTTTTAATCAATTCCAAAGTAGACCAAATAATGAACAGGCGGAAATGATAGCAAAAATTTGTAATGAAAAAGGTATAACAAAAGAGCAATTACAACAAATTGTTAATTATGCCACAGGTAATAAAAGTTAATTTTTTTAACTTTTTATTATATATAATATTATTATTTTTATAAGGAAAGGGGAGAAGAAAAATGAGCGATAGTACTGGAATGTCTGCAGCAGATGTTTTAGCATTAACAAGAGGTAATAATGATATCTTTGGAGGATCAATGGGAATTTTCTCATTAATTATCATCTTCATTTTACTTTTTGGCGGAAATGGCGGATTCTGGGGAAATGGAGCTGGGACTGCTTTAGGAATGGCTGACTTACAAAATAGTTTATACTTCCAAAGCCAAGATGCTACATTAAGAGGATTAGCTGCTGGTCAAGCATCAGTAAATGATACTGTTTTAACTACTAATTATAATAATTTAGTAGCTATGAAAGATATTCAACAACAAATTTCTAATAGCATCGCTGCAATTGGAAATTTAGTTTCTACTGAAAATGCAGCAACTAGACAATTAATCCAAGATAATTATATCAGAGAATTAAGTGATAAACTTCAAACTACAAGAGACGCATTATCTAATGCTAATCAAACTGCTACACTTACTGCCGCAATTCAAAATTCAACAGACAGTATATTAAATTCTCAAGGTAGATATGTATTAAATCCACCTTGCTATACTGGATGCGGATGCGGAAGTTTATACTAATAATTAATCCTTGCTTTTGCAAGTTGACATGCGGGAGCCGGGTAACCGACTCCTCTTTTTAAATTTAAAGAAAGGAGATTGAAAATGGGCAACACTATGACAATGTATGTTTCTACTGTTGATACTACTGATACAGAAGTAATTTTAATACCAAATAGAGAAGTTAAAAATCTTACGAATGCAGGTTGCTATGGTCTAGTTATTTGTTGCGGAGCCGCTGCCGCCGCGAATCTACCAGTGTTCATTAGAACTACTTTAGGAGATATTCCTGTTTTATGCAAAGCGGGTAATACAATGTATGCCAATCAATTAAATACTAGAGTTAGATATCCTATTATGTATGGAAATCAAAATGATAATTATACAGATGGACAATTTGTAATTACTTGTAGAGTTAATCCTAGAAGCACAACATCTCAAGGAGGTAGTATTTAATGAAAACTAGAGATTATGTAGATAAGATTTTAGCTTCAGATGAAAATAAAAAAATTGAAATGGCTGATTTAATTTGTGAAATGATGGAAGATTTAAAAGAAAAAGATATTAAAGAATATGAAAGAAAAATATATGAAATATCTGAAGGCCGTGAATTAAATGAAGATAAAGCAAGATGTTTAATTGAAAAAATGAAACCATTTGGTAAAAAATGAGAAATTAATGAAACTGAAGAAGTAAAAAATGCCTATGGCTTTACTGATCTTAGATCTGTTGATTTTTGAATTGTAATGAATTCTGCATTTAATGATTACAATGATTTATTTAAAGATAATGTTGAATGATATGCGAAATTTTCTAGAGATTTTATAAAAGATGAAGATGCAGTAGATGATAAAGTGTATTATTATTTTACAATGATACCAAAAGAATAGCAGTATGAAAATACTGCTTTTTTATTTTGGCCCAATACAAATAATTTTAAATTGTAAAATTTTAAATATATGTAGATAAAAAAGATCTATGGAGGTATGGAATATGGAAGATAAAAATAAGAAAGAGCCTAGATCAGTATGAACAGATATTTCAAAGACATGAGGAAGAATCGCCGCGGTGATCGCTGGGGCAGGTGGTGCAGCTACTTTTGTAACTAAAGTATTCCACACTTCTTCTGAATTGACATATAGTGTTTTTGCTGCATTAGGTGTAATGCTTTTAATAATATCTTTTTATGTTGATAAACAAACACAATATTTGCATGAAGAAATTATTGCTTATGAACAACAAGCTCGTAAAGATTTTATAAAAGCAATACATGAGGACAGAGATCAAATGACAAATATTAAAAAAGATTCAGATCAAAAGATCGAACAATTAAATAGCAATATTGATGAACTTTTAGCATTATCTAAAGATACAAGAAAAGATACTATCAGAATTCAATTATTGATGGTAATGTCTCATAATCCAGAAAATACTGATACTATTTTAAAATTAGCAGAAGTGTATTTTGTTGATTTTGTAGGAGATTGGTATATGACAAATGAATTTTCTAAATGGGCTAAAGACCATAATGTTATTGTTCCATTAAATATTGCTACTGCATTAGATAATAATAAACATGCATAAAAATTTTAAATAAATAGAGAAAAAAGGAGGTTTTTATATGGCAGTTTTCACAACAAATAATTTATATCCTGGAACTATTGACACTGCAATGCCTGGATTTTTAACAACTGATGGAAAAGTAGATGTATATTTTGATTTTTCTCCATATAATGATCCAAGTGAGGTAAAACAAAATTATATTCAAGTATCTGTGAGATATCAAAACAATAATTTAAGTGCATTAAAACAATTAGATTATCCAAGTGGTATTATATTAAAAGGATGACAGACTGATAGTTATGGACGTTATTATTTTACTATTAATGCTGCAGATTTAGAAAAAGAAGAATTTGCTCCTTTTCAATATTATAAAGTTCAATATAGATTAACAGATATTAATGCATCAGATAAAATATCGGGACAAACAATTGATAATTGGTTAAGCGCATATAACCAAACAGAAGATAAAACTAATTTAGAAGAATCTAGTGAATGGTCTACAGTTTGCTTAATTCGTGGTTTAACAGATATGAATTTGGATGTAGAACAATTATTAGAACAACCACAATTACAATCTGTGGCTAGTCTAGATAAAATAAGCGGATATATAGGATTTACAAATGCAGAAGATGGAACTATAAGTACAGAATATTTAAGATCTGTTCAAATTAAATTATATGATAGTAATAATAATTTAATAAAAGATAGCGGAGAAATAATTTGTAATAATTATCAAGCTCCTAATCGTTTTAATTATTCTTTAGATTATAACTTTTTAAAAGGAAGTTCTCATCCCTATAAAATAGAAATTACTTGTATATCTGATACTTTATATACAGAAACATATACTTATAATTTTTATATTGAGGAGGAATCTGCTCAAATTACTTTTAATCCAACCTTAGAAGCTTCTTCAGATGAGGAAACAGGTTTTGTTAAATTAAAAGTGTCATATATAAATTCAGATGCAAATGCGACTACTTTAAAAATTTATAGAACATATGCAAGAGATAATTATGCAGAGAAAAAAGAAATATATAGCGGACCTCTTACAGGAGGATCTACCGCAACAATTATTACTTTTGTAGATAGTTCTGTTGAAAGTGGTATCTTATATAAATATTCAGTTCGTGCTACTAATAATACAGGTAGTAAAATTAGTGCTGAAACCGTGCTTACAAATCCTATTGGGGTTGTATTAAATCATGCTTTCTTAAAAGAAGGCAACAGACAATTAAAAATTAAATTTAATCCTCAAGTATCTTCAATGAAAACTACTTATATGGAAAGTAAAACGGATACTTTAGGTTCTCAATTTCCATATATTAAAAGAAATGGAGCTGTTAAATATAGAACTTTTCCAATTTCAGGTTTAATATCATATTTTATGGATGATGAAAATTTATTCAGTTCAAGAGAATATGAATATGGGGATAATTTAGATGATTATAATGAATTTAATTATAATAATCAAATCACTGCAACAAATGATTATTCTTATGAAAGATTATTTAGAGATAGAGTTAGAGATTTTTTAGAAGATGGAAATGTTAAATTATTTAGATCTGCGACTGAAGGAAATATATTAGTAAGATTAATGGAAGTAAGTTTTTCTCCTAATACAAATAATGGCCGTATGATTTGGACATTTAGCGCCACTGCTTATGAAATAGCTGAGCCCACTTTTGATAATATGAAAGAATATGGAATTGTTCCAATGAGTTTAGAAACTGCAAATTACGGAGATAATAATTATAATGAAGAAACTACTTCTATTACTTATATGCCACATCCTGGAACTATAGAAGAAAATTATTCTATATAAAAAGGAGGTATAAAAGATGAAAGTTATTCAATATCCTTATTTAAAAGATAAAGAATTTTTAACTCAAATAGATTTATTACAAATAAAAAAACAATGAGCAAAAATTATTTTATTAAATTGAGATGAATCTCCTATTCAAGAAATTCAAGGTTTAATTACTAGCGGCAGTCTTAATGTAACAGGAGATTCTGCAATAAGAAGAACTGGAAATCTTTCAGTTTATTTAAAAGATGATTCATATGCCGCAATTAGTGATGCTGATAATTTATTTTCAATAAATAAAAAAATGTTTTTAGAAGTGGGTTTTGAAAATTCCACTTCTAAATATACTGAATATCCAATATTATGGTTTCCTATGGGAACTTTTGTTATAAATAGTGCTTCCGCGAGCCATAGTTCAAATGGAACAAATTTAAGTTTATCTTTTAAAGATAAAATGTGTTTATTAAATGGAGATTGTGGAGGAACTATATCTTCTTCTGTTGAGTTTGATAGATATGATACTATTGATGAAAATGGACAATGAATTACTGTTAGACCAACAATTTATCAAATTATTTTAGAATTAGTAAATCATTTTGGTGAAGAAGATATGAGTAGAATACTTATAGACGATGTAGATACAAGAGTAAAACAATGTATGAAATGAATAGGTAATGTTCCATTATTTATAAAAAAAGTTCAAGGCGAATCTTCTATAGTTACTACGGATGAAGAGAATGCCCCTTCGGGTTCTACTAAATATGAATATGGAGACGATGTTGGTTTTATTTATACTGATTTTACTTTTCCAGGAGAATTAGTAGCTAAACCAGGAGACTCTGTAGTAACTATTTTAGACAAAATAAAAAATACATTAGGTAATTTTGAATATTATTATGATATAGAAGGTAATTTTCATTTTAGAGAAATTAGAAATTATTTAAATACTACACAAGCAACTAATATTCTTGAAAATTTAACAAATGAAAGTTATTATGTTTTTGATTTAACAAAAGGGAAAGCAGAATATGATTTTACTAATAGCCCTTTAATTATTAGTTATTCTAATAGTCCTCAATATAATAAAGTTAAAAATGATTATGTAGTATGAGGAACAAGAAAAGATATGAATGGATTAAGTATTCCTATTCGTTATCATTTAGCTATTGATAAAAAACCTGCGATAGGAAATTCATATGAAGTTTGTATTTATATAGATGAGGAAGATGGATTAAAAAAGGCTAAAAAACCTATTGACTTTGAGAGTACATATAATTTTCCTGAAATTGGAGCAGAAGGGGTTTTTTATAGAGATCTTTCTAGTGGAGATATTTTTAAATGGATGGGATTAGATATCGGTTATGAAGAAGTTGATACTGAAATGACTACAATTACAACTTCTGACTGAAGAACAGAATTATATTTAGAAGGAGTTGTTTCAGAACCTTATGGATTAAAATCTAATTATTATTTTGCTGAATTAGAGGCGGAATGGCCTAAAATATATGATATTTGGGCTCCTATCTATGATGACCAAGATCCTACTCAAATTATTGGACATGAAGGAAGATTTAAAGATGGGGTTTTAGAGCATCCGGAAGATTTAGATTATTGATTAGATTTTATAGATTCAGATGCGGCAATTGCTAAGATTAGAGTTGATAATATTGGTCGCCGTACTCAATCAAAAGAAATGAGTGAAATTAATTGTGTTTTTGAACCAGAACCAGAAGATTTAGTTTTTATAGAAACTGGACAAGATGATACTCAAACTCGTAGACAAGAATGTATTGCTAGAAATCAAGATTTTTCACAAGTTGGTCCAGAAATATATGAAAATTTAGCTATTGGAGGGGCCTCTAATAGTGCTTATAATGAAGTAAGAAATATGTTGTATCAAGGTTCAAGTTATAATGAATCTATTTCTATTTCAACTTTACCAATATATTATTTAGAACCAAATACAAGAATTACTGCTTTTGATATTGATAGTGATATACATGGAGATTATATTATAAAAAGTATTTCATTACCTCTTGATATAAATGGAACTTCAAATATATCAGCTACAAGAGCATTAAATCAATTTTAATACAAATAAAAAGAACTCACTTAATTGTGAGTTCTTTTTTTTATTCTCAATTTATTTCAGTTTCAACATCATGACTATTTGCGTATCCAATACATATAGCATCCGCGATATCATCATTGACATCAAGATTGTAATTTTCTTTTACAAATTGCATATCTTTTTCTTTTAAAGAAGTTCTTTTAATTCCGCGACCGGTCTTAATTCCTATAGACGCCCTCCATGAACTAGGATAAATTAATTCTAGTTCAATTTTTTTATTGAAATTATATATTTCAAGTGCAACAACTCCTTGTAACCACATTAAGGCGCGATGAGTTTTTATATTTTGAAGCCCATTTTCAGGTCTAACTTCTTCTGCATATACTTTTTCTATATCATTATGTTTATTTAAAATTTCTTTTATTCCGTCTAACATTATGTTAATTCTTTTTAGTAAATCAGTAGATGAAGATGAAATACATCCATAATCTAATAAAATACCATCTTGAAAAATAGCTCAGCCGCTACTTTTTGTAGATAAATCTAAGGATAATATTTTCATTCTCAACAACTCCTTTTTCTATCTACATTATACTAAAAATTTTAATAAGACGCAATAAAAAAAGAAGTTATTCAGTAACTTCTTTTACTAAATTTACAAATCTTTTATTTAAAGGGTTTACACCTAATAAATAATCTAATCTTTCTTTTGTTACCACTCAAGTTTCACCTTTTTTAGGAATATATCCAAGATTGGCATCCTTTAAATTTAACTCTTTATAGGCACTAGTAGCTTGGACTAAATATCTTTTTTTAACATCATCATAATAAGTGCCTTTTGTTTGAGTTAATATATCTCCCCAAGTATCTTGAGGTGGGGTATATTTAAAATTAAATTCTTTTGTATATATTTCTTTAGCAGGGATATCTTTCATGTCAAAAGGTAATATAAAGGCATTTGTTTCATTAACTCCAAGCTCTTTTAAACAAGGCCAAGGACATACAATAACTGGAGTCCCTAATGATAAGGCTTCAACCATGGTATAACAAAATGATTCTGTATCGCTTAATTGAACCACATAATCAGCTCTACGAAGAGTGTCATAAATGTCTAATTGAGTATCTTTAAAAACTATATTATGATTTTTTATTTTATCCTTTCTATTTGAAAAAATAGTCCATTCATATGGGATACCTTCTTTTTCAAAAGCTTCAGCTAATTGTTCAATACGTTTACCGCCTTTTTCATATGTTAATCTAGTTGCAGAAACAAGTCTTAAAATTTTTCTTCCGCCTGTTGAGGTATCTAATGGGTTATAGCATTTTTGACAAGATTTATGTGTTAATCGAGTGAATGCATCACATACTGCTTGAGTTACCCCTAAATAATGAGTTATTTTAGGATGTGTTGGTGGCGGAGATGCTTTAAAATTTTCAAAATCAGCATGAATTATACAATAATATTCTTCTGCTTGAACATTATCAATAATATCCATATTATAATTGAAAAACGCTTTTTTACATTTTATTGTTTGTCCTGTGAAAGGAACTACTCTAACAAATTGTTTTAGTCTTTCAATTTGTTTTGAGTCTCCTATGCGATAGAAAATTGTAATATCTCGATCATGATATTTTTTAGCTAGTTCATAAAAGAAAGTTTCTACTCCACCTATTTCATTTATTTTATGGAAATAGAATATATTTTCATAAATAGGAGCTTCAGGAGTAGGGATATATTTAGTATTATAAACTTGTTTTTTAAATGTTAATCCATCTTTTACTCCAGATCTATATATATACAAAATATCTAATATATTTTCTTTTTTCCCTTTTCTTGCTTCTTTATTAAATTTTGCATCTTCCCCTATACAAAGAGTTTCATCAAATTTAAGTTTTTTAATATTTTCTGTTTTATAAATACAATTCCAAACAGAGGTATTCCATTCTGGGGCTTCATCTTCAATTTTAACAGTAACTGTTAGAGGCCCTATTCCTTCTCAGCTAAATAGACAATAGTCAAAAGTTGAACTTTTTATTTTATCTAAAATTGTAGCAATATAATAAGGTTTTACATAATCATCTGCATCTATAAATGTGATATAATCACCTGCGGCAATCGCGATTCCATCATTCCTAGGAACGCTTGCTCCGCCACTATTACTTGTTCTATGTATTACTTTTGCATTTAATTTATCAAGTGATTTTTCATTGCAACCATCATCAATAATTATTCATTCTACATTTTTTGTTAATTGAGGTTCTAATGATTTTGCTAATTCTTTAATATATTTTAAAGCATTATAATAAGGTGTAATAATTGATAATATTGGATGAGGTTCTTCTATTGTAATATTTTCAGTTTTTAAAAAGTCAATACATTCTTTAGTAAGTTTTCCTCTTGTTACTCCCCATCCCTCAGTTAAAGGTTGATGGCGGTAACCAATATCTATAATATAATCTTTTGTATTATTTATTAAATTTAAATAAGGACTATCTATAACAGAAGTTTCTCATTCCCAAGCTGTTTGAGGTTTTTGTAGTCTTTCAATTAATTTTTCTTTATTTCATAAACTAGGTTGGCATGAGTTTAAATACATTTGTTTATTTTTTTGTTTATCATATTTTTCATAAGCAGTTGGAATACAATCTCTATATTTTAATTCAAAATTACATACTGCAATATCTGAATTAGTTTTCATCATTTTTTCTATATTATTAATTTCTTCTTCATTAACAGGTTGTCTTATAAAAAAATCTTCTAACATAACTAAAATATAGTCATCAGGAATTTGTTCCACTGCTTTTCTATATCTTTCTGTTCATACTTGTGAATTGGTATTTATAGTTTTACATAAATCACATTTTTTAGTTTCTGTTGACAAATATACTTCAGGATGATTAGGATAGTATTTATCTAATAAAGTAAAATAAGTAGGCCATAAATATGAATAATCATCACAACTTAAAACTAATATTTTCATTAGTTACTATCCCTCCAATCTTGAATCATTTGTTTAATTTCTTCTTGAGTTAATCTTTTAGCAGTATAACTTGTAAGTGGAGTATCATAAATTTCTTCACTTTGATAATCTTTTCTAATTATAAAATAATCTTTATATTTTTTACTATGGTTTAATTCATTAATTGTTACAAGAGCTTCATCATTTTTTTCTATACTTTCAGTTCCTGTAATAATTTGATTATCACTAAAAGCATCTGCTAATTCTTTTATTGAGCAGGACTTACTTTCATAAACCCATAATTCTCCATTTTTGCCATCTTGTAATGCGTCCATAACAATAGCAACACATTTATCCACAGGCATAAAGAAACGAGTCATCTCTCCATTACGAATAGTTAATGGTTTATTTTGTTTTGTCAATTCATCAAATATAGGCACTACACTACCAGTAGAACCAAAAACATTTCCATAGCGAGTGCAAATAATATCTGTATCAGTTTCATTTGCATAAGCCATACATTCCATTAAAAATTTTGTGCTACCATAACAAGTAGTTGCGGAAGTCGCCTTATCAGTTGATATAAGAATAAGTTTCTTAACATGATTTGCGGCGGCAGCGTTTATTACGTTCATACTCCCGATTACATTGGTTTTAATGGCCTCCATAGGTTGTTTTTCTGCAACTTCTATTCTTTTAATTGCGCCTGTATGAATGCAGTAATCGATTCCCGCCAATGCATCATTGATAGCTTGGAAATCTCTTACATCTCCAATAACAAATTCCAATCTTTTATCATTAAATAACATTTTAGTTTTTCATTGTTCTTTTTCATTTCTTGAAAAGATTTTAATTTGTTCCGTGTCTTCTTTCTTCAATATTTCTTTAATTAGGGCTTTAGCTAAAAAACCACTCCCTGTAATTAAATATTTCATATTTTATTCCCCCTATTTATCATCATCTCTACCGGCTACTAACATAGCCATTAATCCTATTCCAAATAAACCTCCTAATATAAGTCCACCGATAAATGCCCACATATTACTTACCTGTAGATCCGAATCCTCCAGATCCCCTCTCTGTATCAGATAATTCTTCTACTTCAGTTAGTTCCATAGGTAAGAAAGGAATTAAAATCATTTGAGCAATTCTATCTCCAGCTGTAATTATTTGTTCTTCATCTGTATCATTATGAATTGCTACGATATATTCACCGCGGTAATCGCTATCGCAAACCCCAACGCAGTTAGCAGGTCTTAGACCTTGTTTAGTAGCTAATCCACTTCTAGCAAAGATTGCCGCAAACGTATTTTGAGGTAACTCAAATGCTAGTCCTGTTCCAACTTTTACAGTTGAATGTGCTGGAACTTTTACATCTGTTTTTACTGCCGCATATAAATCATACCCGGCTGCAGCCGCACTTCCTCTAGTTGGTTCATGTGCTATTGATTTTAATTTTTTATATTTAACATCAGTAAACATTTTTAATTCATTTGGATTGATAATAATTTTATCATCATATTTTATTAATATTGGAGACTCAGGTCTTTTAATTGAGTCTTGTACTAAACTAGTTTCGATCATTAAAATGCACTCCCATCTCCATATTTAATTTCTATTGAAGTAATTGGTTCTTTTTCTTCATTAAAAGT
>JAEEGL014612885.1_pt1 | contig 45589 bp, 35 predicted proteins | sample 9134231 | NCBI WGS metagenome assembly JAEEGL01 (sample SAMN16246548, study PRJNA631951) | gut metagenome | biome: gut microbiome; feature: rumen; material: fiber-attached | host: Bos | place: Iran: Karaj | collected 2018-10 | reverse complement strand
CTTGGAGCTAAGGTTAGAATTAAATGGGTTGCAAGTGAAGATATAACAGAAAATAATGTAGATGATATATTTAAAGATGTATCAGGTATAATTCTTCCTGGTGGCTTTGGTGGTAGAGGAATTGATGGTATGATTCAAGCTGCCAAATACGCAAGAACAAAGAATATACCATATTTTGGTATATGCCTTGGTATGCAGATAATGTGTATCGAATTTGCAAGAAATGTATTAAATAAGCTTGATGCAAATTCAAAGGAGTTTGATGATAATTCAAGCTATAAGATAATAGATTTTTTAGATGGACAAACTGATGAAACTAAAAAGGGTGGAACTTTAAGATTAGGTGCATATCCAGCTAAATTAATTAAGAATTCAAAAATAAATAAATTATATGAAGAAGAAAATATTAGTGAAAGGCATCGTCACAGATATGAATTCAATAATAAATATAGAGATGACTTTTTATCAAATGGTATGAGCCTATCAGGCTTATCACCAGATGAAACTTTAGTAGAGGCAGTAGAAATAGATTCTAATAATTTCTATATTGGCGTTCAATATCATCCTGAATTCAAATCTAGACCTAATAGAGCTCACCCACTATTTGTGGGCTTTATTTTGGCTTCGATGGGTAAGAAGATATGAAAATAAATTTTACAAAAATGCATGGTTGTGGAAATGATTATATTTATATAAATTGCTTGAAGCATCAATTAGATAATTTATCAGATTTAGCTATAAAGATGTCTAAAAGACATTTTTCAGTTGGAAGTGATGGAATTGTTTTAATTGAAAAATCAGATTTTGCTGATGCTAAAATGAGAATGTTTAATGCTGATGGATCAGAAGGTAAAATGTGTGGTAATGCCATTAGATGCGTAGGAAAATATTTATATGATAATAAAATTATTGATAAGGATGTTATTATGATTGAAACCTTATCAGGAGTTAAAACACTAAATCTATTTGTTGAAAATGATTTAGTTTATAAGGTATCAGTAAATATGGGAACAGCATCATTTGAACCACAAGATTTACCTGTTAATTCAAGTAAAGAATTAATTAATCATAAGATTACTGTAGGTGATGAAAAGTATAATATAACTGCATGTTCAATGGGTAATCCACATGAGGTATTATTTGTTGATGAAATCGACAATTTAGATTTAGAAAAGATTGGACCTAAATTTGAAAATAATCCACTATTTCCTGAAAGAGTTAATACTGAATTTGTTAAAGTGATTGATAAAAATCATTTAAAGATGAGAGTATGGGAGCGTGGAAGTGGTGAGACATATGCTTGCGGAACGGGGGCATGTGCGACAGTAGCTTCAGCATGTAAAAATAAGATTTGTCATTTTAACGAAATAATTTATGTAGATTTAATTGGCGGAACACTTGAAATTAAATGTGATGACAATTATGAAATTACAATGACAGGACCTGCCACAAAGGTATTTGATGGAGTTTATGACTATGAAGATTAAAATTAATGAAAATTTTAAAAATATTAAGGAAAGCTATTTATTTTCTGATATTGCTAAAAGAGTAAATGAATATAAAAAATTGAATCCAAATGCTGATATAGTTAGACTTGGTATTGGTGATGTTACACTATCTCTACCAAAGCTTGTAGTTGAAGCTATGGAGCATGCAACTTTAGAAATGGGCTCTAAGGATACATTTAGGGGTTATCCACCAGAGTATGGCTATGATTTTTTAAAGGAAGCAATTAAAAGCTATTATAAAAGAAATGGTTTTGATATAGATATGGATTCAATCTTTGTATCTGATGGTGCCAAAAGTGATTTAGGTAATATAGTAGATATATTAGGAAATAATGAAATATATATTCAAAATCCAGTATATCCTGTATATCTAGATTCAAATGTTATGTCAGGAAGACATATTAATTATTTAGAATGTAATGAGGCTAATAATTTCAAACCAACTCCAATTGGATTAGATAATGAACCTAAAGTGATTTATTTATGTTCTCCTAACAACCCTACAGGGGCTACATTTAACTATGAGGAATTAAAGGCTTGGGTTGATTATGCATATGAAACTGGATCACTTATTATATATGATTCAGCATATGAAGCATTTATAAAGGATGGAAGCCCTAAATCAATTTATACGTTTGAAAAGGCAAAATATTGTGCAATAGAAATATCAAGTTTATCTAAGATGGCAGGCTTTACTGGTGTTAGATGTGGATATACAATTATTCCAACTGAAATAGAAGCTTCAAATATGTCTTTAAATAAATTATGGAAAAGAAGACAGGCAACTAAATTTAATGGTGTATCATATCCAGTTCAAAGGGCGGCAGAGGCAGCCTTAAGTGAAGAAGGTATGAAAGAGAATCTAAAGAATATAGATTTATATTTTAAAAATACTAAATTAATATGCGATTTGTTAGATAAGAAAAATATATTTTATAGTGGTGGAAAAAATTCTCCATATATTTGGCTAAAGTGTCCAAATAATATGAAAAGCTTTGATTTCTTTGATTATTTATTAAAGGAAGCTGGTGTAGTTGGTACTCCTGGAGTTGGCTTTGGAACAGCAGGGGAAGGCTATTTTAGATTAACATCATTTGCCTCATATGAGGATACATTAAAGGCGGTAAATAGATTAGAAAAATTATTATAATATGGTTAAGCTTATAAGCTTAGCCTTTTACTTTTGTGTTAGTTTTTCCTTTTAAAAAATAGATAATAGAATTATAATCTAGTATGAAAGAAGGAATAACCATGTTTAAAATTTTTAAAAGCATGAAATGGTTTATTAAAAAGAATTGGTTTAGATATGTCTTAGTTATTGTCTTCGGTTTAGCTTTAACAGTTTTAAATCTTATTCCAGCATATATTACTGGTAATTTAGCTGAAGCTATTGAAAAAGATATTATCACATCAGATTTTTTAATTTACCAAATATTAATTCCATATCTATTCTTTGCGGGCTTAATTTATTTAACATCCGCATTTTTAAGATTCTTCCAAAATAGACTAACAACTGAGTTATATTATGCGCTTCAGGTTAAATATATGAATAATATATTAATCCAGGATGCTTCATTCTTTGAAAAATTCCAATATGGTGATTTATTATCTAGAGCCTTAGGCGATGTTAACCAAGTTAAATTTAGTGGAGGAAATAGAATTCCTAAAATATTTGTTGAATCTTTAAGTGTTGTTGTTACATTTGTTGCGATGTGCTTAATAAATTATAAGCTAGCTATTGCTTGCTTCTTGCCACTTTCATTTATTTTTATTTCTAATATGGTTTTAAGACCTATTGTAAAAAGAAATTGGAAGAAGGTTAGAGATAAGCATTCTGAACTAAGTAATGTAGTCTTAGAAAGTATTACAAATGTTAGAACAATTAGAGCTTTTTCTAAGGAAGAAGAAAACTATAACAAGTTACTTGATTATTCATCTGAGGTTTATGAGGTTGAAAAGAAGAATTTAAAGGTTAATGTAATATTTAATCCTTTATTCCAATTAATTGTTGAAATATCTAAAATTGTTTGTTATGCACTTGGAGCTTATTTCTACTATAAAAATGAAATCACAATTGCTGAATTAATAAGATTTATTTATTATATTAATCTATTTAGAATGCCACTTGTTACTATCGGTAATTTGATTAATAACTTCTATCAATCTTTAATTTCTGTTGATAGATTAAATGAAATTTATGATTCATCAAGTAAAGTTATTAATAAAAATAACCCTTTAGAATTAAATGAAATAGATTCATTAGAATTTAAAGATTTTTCTTATAAATATGAGGGCGATGAATTTAATGCCTTAAATAATATTGATGTTAGACTTGAAAAAGGTAAAACATTAGGTGTAGTTGGTTATACTGCATCAGGTAAATCATCACTTATTAAACAATTACTAAGACAAAATCCAATAGAAGAAAATAAATTATATATTAATGATAATCCTGTTGAGGATTATAAAAAGGAAGATATAAGAAGAAAAATAAGCTATGTTCCACAAGAGCATGTCTTGTTCTCTAGAAGTGTTTTAGATAATGTTAAGCTTGGAAATGAAAATGCAAGCTTAGAAGAAATAAATCAAGCTATTAGACTAGCGGATTTTGAAAAGGATATTTCACAACTTCCAGAGGGACTAGATACTATAGTTGGTGAATATGGAGTTACACTTTCTGGTGGACAAAAACAAAGACTAGCTATCGCAAGAGCCTTCTTAAGAAATTCTGATTTGATGATATTAGATGATTCACTATCTGCTGTAGATGGTCAAACAGAGGTTAATATCATTAAATCAATTAAGGAATTTAGAAAGAATAAGACTAACATAATTATTGCCCATAGACTATCTGCCGTAGTATTTGCGGATGAAATAATAGTTTTAAATAAGGGTAAAATTATTGAACGTGGAACTCATGATGAGCTTATGAAGCAAAAGGGCTGGTATTATGAGCAATATAGCTTCCAAAAAATGACAAATAAGGAGGCTATGTAATATGACTAAAAAGAAATTAGAGCTAATGTCTAAAAAAGGCCTTCTTAAAAGAAGTATGCCTTATATTAGAAAATATAAGGGCTTTGTATTCTTGACATTATTATTAAGCTTAATAGTATCAGTGTTATCAGCTGTTACTCCATTTATTACCAAAAACATATTAGATGAATATTTACCTAATAATGATTATGATACAATCATTAAGATGTTAATACTTTATGGTGTAATAATCATATTAACATTTATATTTAGATATTTATTTAATTATATTAATACCTTAACAGGTATGAAAATTGAAAAGCTTGTAAGAGAAGATGCAATTAGAAAAATTGATCATCTACCTGTCGATTATTTCTCTTTAGAGCCTGATGGAAAAATAGTTGCGAAAATCACATCAGATACTGCTGGTGTTAGAGCGTTTTATACTACACTGTTTACAATCATTAATGCTTTATTAAACATAACTATAGTTTATGTTGGTGTAGTATTAATAGAACCTGTACTTGGCCTTTTAGTATTAGTATTAGTACCAATATTATTACTTTGGGTTACAGTATATAGAAGATTTGTACATAAATTCTATGTAGATTTAAGAGAAACAGGTTCTAGAATTACAGGTAAGCTAAACGAACTTATTACTGGTACATTAATTATTCAAGATTTTAATCAAGAAAATTATATGCTTGATGATTATAATACCTTAGTTAGAAGATATGTTCATAATGATAGAATAACATCTAACATTAATAACTTCTTAGGCTGGGAATTGTTATCATTAATTAAAAGAATTGCCGAAATATTATTATTAATTTATTTGGGCTTCTCATCAATAAATATTGCAGGTGCGGCTATTGGTATTGGTTTAATTGCGGCACTGTCTGAAAACCTAGATAAAATGATTAACCCAGTTAACGCAATATTTAATAATCTAAATGAACTAGAAGATTCACTTGTCGGTGCGACTAGAGCCTACGCTTTAATTGATGAACCAGATGATACTAGAATATTTGATGGATTAGGAGCACCAGAGGTTAATGGTGATGTAGAATTTAAAAATGTATCATTTGCCTATGTTGATGATAAATATGTTTTAAACGATATTAGCCTACATGTAGAGGCTGGTAAAACAATAGGTATTGTCGGTCATACAGGATCTGGTAAATCATCTATGATGAATTTGATTTTAGGATATAATGATGCACAAAAAGGTGAGATTTTAATTGATGGTGTTGATATGACAACATATAACAAGGCATCACTTAGAAGAAATATGGGTATTGTACTTCAAACTCCTGCCTTGTTTGCAGGTACATTAAAATCAAATATTACACTCGAAAGAGACTATTCAGATGAAGAGGTATTAAATGTACTTGAGGCAGTAGGGGCTAAATACATGGTAGAAAAATCACCGGATGGTATAAACCAAGTAATTAATTATCGTGGTGAAAATCTATCCTTAGGTGAAAAGCAACTAATATCTTTTGCGAGAATCCTACTTAGAAATCCTAAGATTTTAGTACTTGATGAGGCAACAGCTAATATTGATACTAAAACAGAAAAGAAAATAAAAGAGGCTATGGATGTTATTGCTAAAGGAAGAACAACATTTATTATTGCCCATAGACTATCAACAATTAAAAATGCTGATGAAATTATCGTACTTGATAAGGGTAATTTAGTAGGTAAAGGTAGTCATGAATACCTATATGAGAACTGCTTAGAATATAAAAAGATATATGATAGTCAAAAATAAACCAGAAATTTTCTGGTTTTATTTTTATATTTATAAAAATATGATATACTAGTATAAAGTTGTAAATTGAAGGTGTTAGTATGAAGACTAAGATTTTTGTTTGTTCAAATTCAGGAATTGATTATATTAAGCATAGTCCAAATATTGATTCTATCCCAATTATTTATGTTTTTAATAATGGTGAGGAATATATTGATTATGTAAATTTAACGGCTGATGCTTTTTATAATAGAAAAAAATTTGATAACTTAATATCTGTAGATTATTCATCTGCTCAATATCATTACGTAAATGAAAAGGTTAAACAAGCCTTAGCAGAAGGATATAATCAAATATTATTCTTGCTTTCATCTAAACACTATTCTAATCTGTTCGTTACAGCATCTATAGTTTTAGGTGAACATAAGGATATAAAATTTGCAATCTATGATTCGAATTTATTCTCATATCCATTAGCTTATATGGCCATGAAGGCTAATGAACTATTTGAAAGACAGGTTAGTATGGATGAGGTTTTATCTAAATTAGATATTTATAAAAAGAATCAAAATATTTATATTTTTGAGCCAACTAAAAATGATGATTATTCTAAGAATTTTGAAAAGTATTTTAGATATGGAAAATGCTATTCAATCTTTAATGGTAGAGTAGTTAAAATGAATGTTCCAACTAAGGATTCTTTAGTTAAAATATTTGGAGAATATTCTAGACAAATCGATGGAATTGAGGTATGTCCTTTCGTGTTAACAACAGACTTAAATTCAAGATATGTAAATATTTTAATTAATGGTATTTTGGATATTGATCCAGCTAAAGCAAATAATAAAAATTATAAAAAGATACCTGTATGCTTTATACCACCTACAGTTGGTATGGAGCTTGGAGATAATTTAGTTGGAATAGGCTATGTTATTGATGATAATTTATTGAATTAAAAATAAATATTTGATAAAATTTTATTAAAAATTTTTGGTTTTGAGGGAAGATTATGAAAGTATTAATTGTAGGCTTAGGCTTAATGGGTGGCGCATATGCATATAGACTTAAAAATAAAGGCTATAATGTTTATGCATATGATGTTAAAGAGGAAGCTATAGCTATAGCTAAAGAAAAAAATTATATAGATGATGGAAGTACAAATATTTTAGATTATGTCGATAAAGCAGATATAATCATTTTATGTATTTATCCACAAATGATAATAGAGTTTTTAAAGGAAAATGCTAAATATTTTAAGTCTACACAAATTATTACTGATATATGTGGTGTTAAATCTTCATTTATAGAGGAAGCTACTAGACTAGCACTTCCTGCAACTTATGTTTCACACCACCCTATGGCTGGTAGAGAAAAGTCAGGTGTAGAATATTCTAACGAAGTTAAATTTGAAGAAGCTAATTTTATTATTACAGCTTTAGATGATTCAAATAATGTAGCTATTGATTTATTAAAGAAGATGGGTTGTGATTTAGGCTTTAAGAGAATCACTGTAATTGATCCTAAAAATCATGATAGATTAATCGGATTTACATCACAACTAGCTCACGCTATTGCGGTATCTTTAGTTAATAGTGATGATAATCCAAATGAAACTAAAAAGTTTATAGGTGATTCATATCGTGATTTAACAAGAATAGCTATGATTAATGACAATTTATGGTGTGAATTATTTTTAGAAAATAAGGATTTTTTATTTGAACATATTAAAAGATTTGAATTTGAACTTGATGTATTAAAGACTGCCTTAGCAAATGATGATAAGGAAACATTAAAGAAGTTATTTAAATCTTCAACTAAGACTAGAAAAGAGATGGAAAAATGAGAAAGCTAAGAATTGAATTAAAAGAAAATTCATATGACATTATCATTGAAAATAATCTTTTTTCTAATCTAAAAAAATATATTAAGGATGTTTATAATAACGATAAAATCTATATTATTACAGATGATAATGTCGAAAAATTATATTTGAAAAAAGTAATTGATTCACTTGAAGGCTACATAGTTGATTATGTGGTAGTTCCTCATGGAGAGGCTTCTAAATCACTTTCAACATATGCTAAGGTATGCGAAGAATTAATTAATAAAAAGATTAAAAGAAATAATCTGCTTATTGCCTTAGGTGGTGGAGTAATTGGTGATTTAACAGGCTTTGTGGCTTCAACTTTATATAGAGGCCTACCATATGTTGGAATACCTACATCATTACTTGCCCAAATGGATTCATCTATAGGTGGTAAAACTGGTATTGATTTTAATAATATGAAAAATATATTGGGATGTTTTAAACAGCCTAAGTTAGTATTAATAGATCCTAATACATTAAAAACTTTAGATCAAAGAGAATTTAATAATGGTATGGGTGAATTAATTAAGCATGGCGCTATTGGTAATTTAGAATTATTAAATTTATTAGAATCTAAACCTGAAATAAATGAAGATATTATTTTTGAAAGCTTATCAGTTAAAAAGAAAGTTGTTGAGCTAGATCCATTTGATCAAAAAGAAAGAATGACTCTAAATTTTGGTCATACCTTCGGCCACGCTATCGAATTAAAATATAATTATAAGCATGGTGAGGCAGTAGCTATAGGTATGCTTATGGCACTAAGACTTGGTATTAAGCTTGGTGTTACAGAAGAAGCTGCATTACCAAAATTGGAAAACATTATTAAGTTATATGGGCTACCTACAACGTATTATGATTATAAAGATTATTTAGATGATATTTTATTTGATAAGAAGAATTTAGCTGGTGTTATTAATTTTATTTTAATAACTAAGCTAGGTGAGTGTGTTATTTATAAAATAGATGAGGCTAAAATTAAGGAGGTATTATAATGGATGTTATTATAAAGCCTTCAAAGCTTTCAGGTGAAATAGTTGTTCCACCATCAAAAAGCTTATCACATAGAGCAATTATTGCAGCCTCACTTGCTAAAGGTAAAAGTAAAATCTCAAATGTAATGTTTTCAAATGATATTTTAGCAACCATCTCTGGTATGGAGGCTATGGGTGCTAAAATAACTAAATATGATAATTATTTAGAGATTGAAGGTTCAAATGTTAAAAGAATTAAAACTGAAATTGATGCTAACGAATCAGGCTCAACTATAAGATTTTTAATTCCAATTGCTTTAACTATTTCTGATGACATTACATTTGTTGGTCATAATAATTTAGTTAATAGACCACTAGATACTTATTTTGAAATATTTGATGAACAAAATATTTCATATAATAAACCAGATGATTGCTACCTACCTTTAAAATGTAGTGGAGCTTTAAAGGCTGGTGAATATAGAATTAGGGGTGATATTTCATCTCAATTTATTACAGGCTTATTATATAGCCTACCTTTACTTGATGGAGAAAGTAAATTAATTATTACGACACCACTTGAATCACTTGGCTATATTGATTTAACAATAGATATTTTAAAAATGTTTGGCATTAAAATAATCAATAATGATTATAAAGAATTTATAATTGAAGGTAATCAGGAATATAAGCCTTGTGATTATGAAATAGAAGGTGATTTTTCACAGGCGGCATTCTTTTTAGTTGCTGATACTTTAGGGGCAAACATAAGCTTAAAGGCTATGAATGTCAACTCTAATCAAGGTGACAAAAAGATTATAGATGATATTAAATCTATGGATGGTAAAATTGAATTTAAGGATAATATTTTAAAGGCCTTACCTTCAAAAACTAAGGGCGCAGTTTTAGATTTTAAGCAAACTCCAGATTTAGGCCCTGCCTTATCTGTTTTGGCAGTTAATTCTAAGGGGACTACAGAATTTGTTAATGCTGGAAGACTAAGAATTAAAGAATGCGATAGAATTTCTTGTGTAAAGGATGAATTAGAAAAACTAGGTGCCCAAATTGTTGAAAACCCGGACGGTATGACAATACTTGGTCCAAATGTAATTGAAGGAGGAGTTTTAGATCCTCATAATGACCATAGACTTCGGATGGCATTTTCAATGCTATGTCAAATATCAAAAGGCGATATTAAGATTATAAATGCTGAATGTGTTAAAAAATCTTATCCTCATTTCTTTAAGGATTTAGAATCTATAGGAGGTAAAATTATTTATGAATAATTTAGATGAAGCTAGAATTAAAATAAATGAAATTGATAAGCAATTAATTGATTTATTTAAGAAGAGAATGGAATTATCTAAAGAAATTGGTCTTTATAAATTTGATAATAATTTACCTATTTTAGATGAGGCAAGAGAAGAATTATTGAAGAAGAAGGATTTAATTTTATTAGATGATAAGAATTTAGAAAAATATTATTTAATGTTTTTAGAAGGTGTACTAAATTCATCAAAGGAATATCAAAAGGATATAATAAATGAAAAAATACGCACTAATAGGTGAAAAGCTATCTCATAGTCATTCACCACTAATACATGGTGAAATATTTAAGGATTTAAATATTGATGCCACATATGAAAAGCTAGAAGTTAATATTGATGAATTAGAAGAAACTATTAATCTATTAAGAAAAGGTATTTATCAAGGATTTAATGTAACAATTCCTTATAAGAAGGAGGTTATTAAATATTTAGATGAATTATCTGATGAGGCAAAAGCTATTGGAGCTGTAAATACTATAGCTTTTAAGGATAATAAGCTTGTTGGCTATAATACTGATTATTATGGTTTTAAAGAAGAAATATTATTTAATAACATAGATGTTAAAAATAAGGATTGTTATATTTTGGGTACTGGTGGGGCAAGCCTAGCTTTAAATAAAGCATTAATAGATTTAGGAGCTAATACTTATTTTGTTTCTAGAAATAAATCAGGTGATAATCTAATATCATACGAAGAATTAAAAAACAAAAATCCATATTTAATAGTTAATTCAACACCAGTTGGAATGTATCCAAATGTGGATGAATCTCCAATTGATAAGGATATTGTTTTAAAGGCTAAATATGTTGTTGATATTATATTTAATCCAAAACAAACTAAATTATTAAAATATGCAAATTCTAATATGAATGGTCTATTTATGCTTGTTGGTCAAGCAATTAAGGCTGAAGAAATATGGCAAAATAAAAAATATGATAAGGATACAAAATCCTTATTAAAGAGAATTGAGATGATGATATGAACCATTTTGGAAAATTATTTCAAGTAAATATTTTTGGTGAATCTCATGGATCATCAGTTGGTGTATTAATTGATGGCGTTAAGCCTGGTATTAAGCTTGCTGAGGATGATTTTACTTCTGATTTAGCAAGAAGAAAATCAGGAGGTCTTGGAACAACTCCAAGAATTGAAGAGGATAAGCCAATTATTGAATCTGGTGTATTTAATGGTTATACTACAGGTGCACCTATTTTAATTAGATTTTTAAATAATAATACAAAATCTAAGGATTATTCTAATTTGGTTAATCAGCCAAGACCTGGTCATGCTGATTTTACAGCAAATAAAAAATATAATGGCTTTAATGATTATAGAGGTGGAGGACACTTTTCAGGTCGTTTAACATTAGGTATTGTAGCAGCAGGAGTTGTTGCTAAAAAGATGCTAGAAGGTGTTAGCTTTGAGTCTAAGATTGTTAACTTGGGTGGAGAAACTAATAAGGATAAATTTAAAGAAATATTAGAAAAAACAGTAGAAGAAAAGGATTCTATTGGTGGAATAGTAAATATTAAAGTTAATGGAGTTGAAGTTGGTTTAGGTGAACCATATTTTGATTCTGTTGAATCCGTTTTATCACATCTTTTATTTTCAATAGGTGGAGTTAAAGGAGTTGAATTTGGTAAAGGCTTTGATGGCGCATCATTAAAGGGAAGCCAATTTAATGATTTAATTGTTGATGAAAAAGGTAAAACTAAAACTAATAATAATGGTGGAATAAATGGTGGTATAACAAATGGCAATGAAATAGATTTGAAGGTTTTTGTTAAACCAACACCATCAATAGGTATTCCTCAGCAAACATATAATTTCAAAGATAAAAGGATAGAAGACTTAATTATTGAGGGTAGACACGATGCTGCAATTATTTTAAGGGCTGTAGTAGTTTTAGAGGCCTGTGTAGCTATAGGTCTATGTGACCTATCTTTAATGAAAATTTTATGAAAGCGGTTGTAAACGTATTCACGATAAACGCTTACAGTAAGCGGTTTCAAAAACTTGCTTTTTAGTTGCACTCCTATATAATAGAAGTTGGAGAAATTATTAAACACATTTGAAAAGTTAATAATTATATTCGATTTTCAAGCATTAAAAGTATAGGAGGATTAAATATGTTTGATTACAAAGGAAAAGTTGTCGCTATTACAGGCGCATCTTCAGGTTTAGGAAAGCAAATGGCTGAAGGCTTTGCTAAGCAAGGAGCTAATTTAGTATTATTAGCTAGAAGAGTTGAAAGACTAGAAGCTTCAGCAAAAGAATGGAAGGCTACATATGGTGTAGATGTATTACCAGTTGCATGTGATGTAACAAACGGTGAATCTATTGCAAATGCTGTTAAGGCAGTTAAAGAGCATTATGGTCATTGCGAAGTTATCATCAACGACGCTGGTGGAGAAAAGGGTACTGGTACACCACTTGTTGATTATAAGAAGGAAGATTGGGATTTCACATTAAATCTTGACTTAACTTCAGTATTTGCAGTAACTCAAGCTTTCGTTAACTTCATGAAGGAAGCTATGGCTGCTGGAAAACAAAAATATGGACGTGTTATTAATATCGCATCAATTTATGGTTTAGTAGGTAATACAGCTATTCCAACAATTGCTTACCATACAACAAAGGGTGCAGTTGTTAACTTCACAAGAGGAGCTGCTGCTGAACTTGCTACATTAAATATTACAGTTAATGCTATCTGCCCAGGTTATTTCTATACTGAATTAACTACAGATACATTAAAGTCAGATTATTTCCAACAATTCGCTAACCAATCTGTTCCTATGAAGAGATATGGTAACGAGGGTGAATTAAATTCTGCTGCTATCTTCTTAGGTGCAGAAGAATCAAGCTATGTAACTGGTCAAATCTTAGCTGTTGATGGCGGTTATACTTGCGTATAATAAAAAACTAGGGCAGCAATAAGCTGCCCTTTATTAAAAAAAGAGGGGTAAATTATGTACAAGATTTTAACAAAAAGAGTATTAAATCCTACTGTTACTCAATTAGAAATTGAAGCACCACTTGTAGCTAATAAAGCTAAACCTGGTCAATTCATTATCTTAAGAGTTGATGAAGAAGGAGAAAGAATACCTTTAACTGTTGCTGGTGTAGATCCAAAAAGAGGCGCAGTTAAAATTATTTTCCAAGTTGTAGGTGCTACAACTGAATTATTAAATCAAAAACAAGCTGGAGATTATCTACAAGACTTTGTAGGTCCACTTGGTGTTCCAACTCATACTGAAGGAATCAAAAAGGTATGTGTTGTAGGCGGCGGTGTTGGTTGCGCAATCGCTATGCCAGTTGCTCAAGAATTCCATAGATTAGGTGCAGAAGTAACAAGTATCATTGGCTTTAGAAATAAAGACTTAGTTATTCTAGAAGATGAATTCAAAGAATGTTCAGACACATTACATGTTATGACAGATGATGGTTCATATGCTAGAGGTGGTAATGTTACAGTTCCACTAAAGGAAATGCTTGAAGCAGGAGAAAAATTTGATTTAATTATCACAATTGGACCATTAATTATGATGAAGTTTGTTACATTAACAGCTAAACCATTTAATGTTCCTGTAACAGTATCTATGAACCCAATTATGATTGATGGTACTGGTATGTGTGGTGGTTGTAGATTAACACTTGTTGAAGATGGTAAGAGAGTTACTAAATTCGCATGTGTTGATGGTCCTGACTTCAATGGATATGAGGTTGATTTCGACGAAGCTATGCTAAGAGGTAGAATGTATTATGGCTTCGAAAGAAAAGCTCATGAAAAAGTATGTAATTTACTTAACAAGGAGGTAAAATAAGATGGCGATCGTACCTACTAAGAATGCTATGCCTACTCAAGATCCTAAGGTTAGAGCTCATAACTTTAAGGAAGTTGCTTTAGGTTATACAGCTGAAATTGCTGATGCTGAGGCTAAGCGTTGTCTAAATTGTAAGAACCGTCCTTGTGTAGAAGGATGTCCTGTTAATGTTAATATTCCTGATTTTATCGCTCAAATTAAATTAGGAAATTATGAAGAGGCTTATCAAATTATTTCTAAGTCTTCATCACTACCTGCTGTTTGTGGTAGAGTATGTCCACAAGAAAGCCAATGTGAATCTAGATGTACACTTGGTATCAAGTTTGAACCAGTAGGAATTGGTAGACTTGAAAGATTTGTTGCAGATTATCATAATAATAATTCAACAAAGAAGCCTGAGGCTTTACCTTCAAATGGTCATAAGGTTGCAATCGTTGGTTCTGGTCCTTCAGGATTAACTTGTGCTGGTGACCTAGCTCGTTTAGGCTATAAGGTAACAGTATATGAAGCACTTCATACTGCTGGTGGCGTACTTGTTTATGGTATTCCTGAATTCAGATTACCAAAATCAATCGTTGCTAAAGAAGTTAACACATTAAAGGAATTAGGCGTTGATGTTGAAACTAACGTTGTTATTGGTAAGACATTAACTATTGATGAATTATTTGAAGCTGGATATGAGGCAGTATTTGTTGGTTCAGGTGCTGGTCTTCCTAACTTCATGAATATTCCTGGTGAAGCATTACAAGGTGTATATTCAGCAAATGAATACTTAACAAGATCAAACTTAATGAAATCATATAAGGATGAACCTGTAACTCCAATTATGAAGGGTGGAAAGGTAGCTGTTGTTGGTGGCGGTAACGTTGCTATGGATGCTGCAAGAACTGCTTTAAGACTTGGTGCTGATAAGGTTTATATCGTATATCGTAGATCAATGGAAGAACTTCCTGCAAGAAAGGAAGAGGTTGAGCATGCAATTGAAGAGGGTATCGAATTTAAGCTATTAAATAACCCACTTGAAATTTTAGGCTACAACAATCCAGATGATAAGAGAGATCCTAAGAATGGATTCGTTACTGGTATGAGATGCATTAAGATGAAATTAGGTGAACCAGATCAAAAGGGTAGAAGAAGACCTATTCCAATTGAAGGCTCTGAATTTGTTTTAGATGTAGATACTGTAATTATGGCAATTGGTACTTCACCAAACCCATTAATTAAGAATACAACAAAGGGCTTAGAGGTTAATAGCCATGGTGGTATTATTGTAAATGAAGCTGGTTTAACATCTAGAGAAGCTGTATATGCTGGTGGAGATGCTGTAACAGGTGCTGCAACAGTTATTTCAGCTATGGGTGCTGGTAAGCTTGCTGCAAAATCTATCCATGAATATTTATCAAATAAGTAATTAAAAAATAAGAATCGGAATTATTTTCCGATTCTTTTTATTTATGATAAAATTTTAAAAACTTCTTTATATATTTACCCCAATACTTTTCATTGTGAATTGCGTTTTTACGTATTTTAAATTCTGTATTAACATTAGTTAATCTAAGTAAATCATAAAGCTTATATGAGCCAAGTAAGAAATCCATTGGCTTATATTTATTATCTGATGATTCGTTAGTACCAACATATAGATATACGTTTCTATCCTTTTTATTCTTACTTATTACATCAAATAGCTTTCTTTCATCTACAAAAGTAGCTGTAGAGAATGCTGCAATATATTTAAATAAATCCTTTTTAAAGCCAATATATAAGGCTGTAATACCAGCTAGTGAAGAACCATATATTAATCTATGATCAATATCATCATAAACATTATAATTATCATTTATAAAAGGAATTATAGTAGATTCTATATCATCCATAAATAAATCGCATATTTCAGGCTTATGATCATCATAAAGCTTAAATGGACAGTAAGTAGAGTCTCTATCATCTTCATTATAATAACCTGTAATAGCTACACCTAGCATATTATATTTATTTAATTTTTTATAAGCTCTTAATGCTCTACCATATGTTGCATGCTTATCTAAGAAGGTATTTTGTCCATCAAAAAAATAAATTGTAGACATCTTTTCATTCTTTTTGTTGCTTGGAACATATATTTCTAATTTGATATCTATATTAGATTTTGGTAGAGTTAAATTATGATATTGATACATAAAAAAATCACCTTTTATAATATATTATAATATCAAGAAAAAATCAATTGTTATATTTTATACAATTAAATTGTAAAAAACTATTGACAAATTATTTTATGGTAGTAAAATATAAGCATAAAAAGATTGTATACAATCTAATTTGGGAGGGTAATATGTCATTATTTGATTTTGAGGTTTTAAATAAAAAGAAGGAAACAGTAAGTTTAAAAGAATATGAGGGTAAGGTTTGCTTAGTTATTAATTCAGCTACAGGATGTGGATTTACACCACAATATGAGGCTTTAGAAAAAATGTATGAAGAGTATAAGAACTTAGGGTTTGTTATTTTAGATTTCCCTTGTAATCAATTTGCTAACCAAGCACCTGGTACAGATGATGAAATTCAATCATTTTGTACAGCTAAATATAATGTAAGCTTCCCTATTTTTGCCAAGACAGAGGTTAATGGCGAAAATGCTAATCCAGTATTTAAATATTTAAAGCAGGAATTAGCATTTAAGGGAGTAAAAGGTCATCCATTTAAGTCATGCTTAATTAGAATGATTGGTAAATTTAGCAAGAATACTAAAGAGAAAAATGATATTAAATGGAATTTTACTAAGTTCTTAGTTGGTAAGGATGGAAAGCCAATTGAACGCTTTGAACCAACAGCTCCAATGAAGGATTTAAAAAAAGCTATAGAACAAGCATTAAAAGCATAAATATCCATTGAAAAATCAATTAAATTGTGTTAAACTTAATTTTGCGAGGTTTAATTACATTATGGACAAATATGATTCGTTAAAATTGGAAAATCAATTATGTTTTCCACTTTATGCTGCAGCAAAAGAAATAGTTAGAAAATATAAGCCATTTTTAGAAGAAATTGACTTAACATATACACAATATATTACTATGATGGTAATGTGGGAGGAAGAAGAAATAAATGTTACTCATTTAGGTGAGAAGCTATATTTAGATTCTGGAACATTAACTCCTCTACTAAAGAAGCTTGAGAAGAAAGGCTACATCACAAGAACAAGATCAAAAGATGATGAAAGAACTTTGGATGTTAAATTAACAGAAGAGGGATTAAAGCTTAGAGATCAAGCATTATCTATTCCATCACATATTTCAGGATGTATAAAGCTTTCTAAGGATGAAGCTATTGTTTTATATAAAACATTAAACAAAATACTAGATGAATTGAAATAGGACCTAAGTCCTATTTTTTCTTGTATTATTTGATTTTGTATTATATAATAATACACCGAAGAAAGTGGTACATTTTCTTATGAAGAAAAAAGATAAAAAGAAATTAGAAGATATAAAAAATTATATAGCTAATTTAGAATCTAAGAAGGACATTACTGAAGGTGATGTTGATGAATTGTCAAATTTAATTGATAAGGCAGTAAATGGAACTAAATTAGAAAAAGTGATTAGAAATGTAGTTATTTATATAATTAGATTTATTGCGATATTTGTTGCATCATTATTAATGATTGGAATACTATTTAATGAAGTATCATTAGAAAACAAATATAATATATTTTATGTATGTTTAATTACTAGTGGCGTTTTGGCTTTTGTGGATTTTGTTCCTTTTTTAGATAAAAGAGGATTTAATTGGATTTATTTCATATTAATATTTATTGTAATGCTTACAGGTATTGTATTAAATGATATTGTTAAGGTGTTTAACTATAATACATTGTGGATAGTTTATGTGATTTTTATAGAATTGTTCTATAATTTATTTAAGATTTTTATTGCTAGAAGAACTCTTGAAAAGATGAGGTAGGATTATGAGAAAATATATTACAGTTGAAGAATTATCTATAGATAATAATTTAAAATTAATTGCTGGAAAAGAAGGAATGAATGTAAAAATTTATTCTGATGAAATTTCAAGACCAGGTCTTGAATTTGCCGGCTTCTTTGATTTCTTTGACAGTGGAAGAGTATTACTTATTGGTTCAAAGGACTTTAGTTTCTTTGAAACGTTAGATAAGGAAGTTCAAAGAAAAAATGTTGAGAAGATTTTTTCACTAAATCCTCCATGCTTAGTATTTTCTAAGAATGTAGTTGTTTCTGATATTTTTAAAGAAATGGCAGAAAAATATAAAATATGCGTATTTCATTCAGAATTAAGAACAACTCCAACTTCATCTAAGCTATTTACTTATCTACAGGAAAAACTTGCTGAAAGAATTAGTGTGCATGCTACATTAATGGATATTAATGGTATGGGTACTCTAATTATGGGTAAAAGTGGTATAGGTAAATCAGAAACAGCCCTTGATTTAATTAAAAGAGGACATCAGTTAATTGCCGATGATTTAGTAGAAATTATGGAACATGAGCCTGGAAATCTACTTGGCTCTGCCCCAGATATCTTAAAAAGATATATGGAAATTAGAGGTATCGGTATTGTAGATGTTGTTACAATGTTTGGTGCGGCTTCATATAGAGATAAAAAATCTATTAGACTTGTAGTTGAACTAGAAAACTGGGATGAGACTAAAAATTATGATAGATTAGGTCTAGAGACTATGACTATGAAATTCTTCAATACTGAAATAACTAAGGTTACTATTCCAGTACTTGCAGGAAGAAGTGTATCACTTTTAGTTGAATCTGCCGCAATGAATGAAAAATTAAAGTATATGGGTCACTTTGCAGCTAAGGAATTTATTGCGAAGGTTGATAAAAAGGCCTCAGGTAAGGATGTGGAATAATGCACGGTAGCTCTTCTGATTTATGGATTAAATCAACATTTCAAATTGGTAATCTTCATATAGCTTGGTATGCTATATGCATTCTTATTGGTATTGTTATAGCAGTTTATGTAGGAATGAAAGAAGGTAAAAAATTAGGAGTTCCTACAGATCATATTTTGACAGGCGTTATTATTGTTCTTCCTTGTGCGATAGTTGGTGCTAGATTATGGTATGTTATAAATACTATAGGTCAGGTTAATTGGACATTTACTAAAATACTTGGCTTTGATGATAATGGACTAGCCGGTCTAGCGATTCAAGGCGGTATAATTGCAGCATTAATTGCGGTATATATTTATTGTAGAGTTAGAAAAATTAAATTATATAAAATATTAGATTTAGTAGCACCTGGATTTTTAATTGGTCAAATATGTGGCAGATGGGGAAATTTCTGTAATCATGAGCTATATGGCCCAATTATTCAAAATCCTTCTACAATAACTTGGTTTCCATGGCTTGCTGAAAATATGTATATAAATGGTGCATATCGCCATCCAACATTCTTATATGAATCATTATTAAATTTAGTAGGACTTATATTAATGCTTGTAGCAAGAAGAAAGCTTAAGCAATTAAAGAGTGGAGATTTAATGGGATTCTATTTAGTATGGTATGGTATAGTTAGAGTCTTCACTGAACTACTAAGAAATCAAAGTGGTGCTGAAGAAGTTTTAACTATAAATATTTTTGGTATGCAAATATTAGTATCATTAATGTGGAGTATCATATTTATCATTTGTGGTTTGACATTCTTAATTGTTAAAAGATTTGTTGGACCTAAGGATTCTTATTTAAATTTATTAAAATATTATGAAGAAAACAAAATAGATACTGTTTTATTTGATTTAGATGGAACATTAATAGATTCTAAAGAATTAATTTATTCAAGCTTCGTATATACATTTGCTAAATTTAGACCAAATTATCAGTTATCAGATGATGAATTAAGATCATTTTTTGGTCCTACTTTAGTTCAAACATTTTCTAGATATTCAAACGATGAACAAGAAATCGATGAAATGATTAAATATTATAGAGAATATAATATATCTCATCATGATGAAATTGTTAGACCAATGTCTAATGCTAAAGCTACCTTAAAGAAGCTTCATTCAAAGGGCTATGCAATTGGTGTTGTTTCATCTAAAAAGGATGATTTAGTTGTTAGAGGCTTAGAGGTTTGCGGTCTTATTGACTATGTAGATTTAGTTATTGGTAGTGATTCAGTTAAGGTACATAAGCCTGCCCCAGATGGTATATTAATGGCAAAAGAAAAGCTACATGCCAAAAATGTACTTTATGTTGGAGATCATCCAAATGATATTTTAGCAGGTAAGAATGCTAATGTTAAAACTGTTGGCTGCTTATATTCTGAATCTGTGGATGAACTATTAGAAGAAAAGCCAGATTATGTTATTAAGAATTTAGATAATATTTTACAAATTTGTGTGGAGTAAAATATGAGTTTTGCAAATGATGTAAAAAATGATTTGTTAAATAATAAAATAATAGATATTTTAGCTCTTAAATTGGAGATAGAAGCAATGTTAAGGCTTAGTAGCGAAATAGTCATTTCTAAGCCTTTAAAGCTCGTTTTTTCGTCAGCTAATATATCAACCGTAACTTATCTAATAAAACAGTTAAAAAGGCTATATAGCTTTGAATATGAGATAGAACAAAGAAAGATTGAAAGATTTAATTTTGATACATCATATAGTGCCATTATTTATAATGCAAATTCTATAATTGAAGATTTAAATCTTTCGCTTACTGAATCTAATTATAGACTTAATGTGTTTGATGATGAAAATTATGTTGCCAGCTATCTAAAGGGAGCATTTATTGTTAGAGGAAGTGTAAATGATCCTAAAAAGAAAAATAGTCATTTAGAGATTTCTTCGTCAAACCAAAATGAAATTATATTTGTTCAAAAGCTAATTAACTATTTCGATTTAAATGCAAGAATCACTAAAAGAAAGAATTATTATGTGACATATATTAAATCTCAAGAGGCAATAGGAGATTTATTATATAGATTAGGTGCAACAAATACTATGAATTATTATCAGGATGCCCTAATTACTAAAGAAATAGCTACCAATGCTAAAAGAACAATTAATCTTGATATTGCTAATCAGGATAAAACAAATAATGCCTCTAAGGATCAATTAAAGTATATTAAATATATTGAATATAACATGGATTTAGCATTCATAGATTCTAAGCTTTTAATGGTTATGAAAGTTAGAAAAGATTATCCAGAACATTCACTTTCACAGCTTTTAGATATTATACATGATGAATATGATGATAAGCTAACTAAATCAGGCCTTAATCATAGATTAAGAAAACTAAAAGAAATAGCTTTAGAGCATATGAATTCTAATAAATTGAAGTAAAAATTTATTGATACAAGCGCTTTATTATGATAAAATAGGTTGTATCGCAAAAATTTAGGAGATGACGTATTTTGGCAAGAATTAAAAGAAAAGTATCCAATAAAAATGTAGCTCATCAAAAGAGGCAACATAAATTTTTATGGACTAAGAAATTTTGGATAATTATGAGTGCATCACTTGCGGTTGTAATTGGTGTAGTCGTATTAATAATAGTATTAGTAAATCAATCAAATAATACAACAACACATAATTATTTTAAGGAAAATAACGAGGTTGAGTTTAAGCAATCAAGCTATGAGGCAGTTAATAATTATGCTAACCCTGATTATGTAAGTCCACAACCAGGCAAGGGTAATTTATATATTGATAATATTTTTGTATTAGTATATGATTCATCTAAGTTCTATCCAAATGAAACAGATGATTCTGATAATTATAGTAAGCAAGATGAAACATTATTAAAGAGAATGGTTGACCTTCAAAAGACAGTTGACCAAGCTAAGAAAAATGGTAAAGATGTAGAATTATTTATCATTGATGCTAAGTATTCATTTAACACTAACGCATACTATTCTGACCTTTTTGGTGGATTATATACAGAAGATGATTCATTTTATAGCCCAATGTTAATTTATATTAATGAGGGTGAATATGTAAATAAATATAATGCAGTAGATTATGATGATACAAAAGAAGATAAGGAGTATTATATAGCTTCAAATTCTGATGTATCAGATGGAACAACTTCAGCATATATTACTAATACATTAATCAATAGAATAACAATCTATATTAATGATTTTTTAGGAAAAGATAAAATTTAAGGTCTAGTATTAGACCTTTTTTTTAAAGGTGGATTATGGAACTAAACGAAAATGTAATTGAAAGAATATGCCAAGAGCTTCAAATTAAACAAGAACAATGTAAGGTAGTTTTAGATATGCTTTCAGATGAAAAGACTGTTGCCTTTATCGCAAGATATCGTAAGGAAGCTACTGGTGGTCTTGATGAGGAACAAATTAGATTAATATCAGATGAATATAATTATGGTGTTAATCTAGAAAAAAGAAAAGAAGATGTAATAAGATTAATAGAAGAAAAAGGTCTTTTAAATGATGAATTAAAGGATAAAATTAATTCATGTACAAAATTAATTGATGTTGAAGATTTATATAGACCATATAAGGAAAAGAAAAAGACAAAGGCTACAGAAGCTATTGCCTTAGGCTTAGATCCTTTAGCCGATATTATGCTTAAGCTATGGCAAAAGGGAGATAAGATGGAAATTGCATCTCAATTTGTATCAGATAAGGTTCCAACACCTGAATTTGCTATTGAGCAAGCTAAATATATTGTAGCTGAAAGAATTTCAGATGATGCTGAATATAGAAAATATATAAGAGATAAGGCTTTAATATATGGTACTATTTCATCTAAGAAAAAGGATAATGACTTAGATGAGGAAGAAAAATATAAAAATTACTATGATTATAGTGAAAATATTGGTCGTATTAAGCCTCATAGAGTTTTAGCTTTAAATAGAGCTGAGGATGAAAAAATAGTTACAGTTAATGTAACATTACAACCTGAGCGCGATATCGATTATTTAAAATATCATATTGTTAAAGGAAGAGAATCTTTATTTAAGGATGAATTAATTGATTCTATTAACGATTCATATAAAAGATTAATTGCTCCATCTATCGCAAGAGAAATAAGAGCGATTAAATCAGATGAAGCAGAAGCTCAAGCAATCAAAATTTTCTCATTAAATTTAAAGAATTTATTATTACAAGCTCCTATGAAGGGACATGTAGTATTAGGTGTTGACCCAGCATTTAGAACAGGCTGTAAGCTTGCGGTAATATCTAAAGAATCTAAGGTTTTAGAAATTGGAGTTATTTATCCAAATGAAAAATCTAAGGGTGCTGAGGTTAAACCAGAACTTTTAGCAAAATCAAAGAAGACTATCGTTGATTTAATTAAAAAGTATAATGTTGAGATTATAGTAATAGGTAATGGTACAGCTTCTCGTGAAACTGAAAGCTTTATTGCTGAAGTTATTAATGAGAATAAACTTTCAACAAAATATGCTGTTGTAAGTGAGGCTGGTGCTTCAGTATATTCAGCATCTGAGCTTGCAATAGAAGAATTCCCTGATTTATCTGTTGAACAACGTTCTGCAATTTCTATTGCTAGACGTATTCAAGATCCACTTGCTGAGCTTGTTAAGATTGATCCTAAGTCAATTGGTGTTGGTCAATATCAGCACGATGTTAAACAAAATGAATTATCTAAATCATTAGATATAGTTGTATCTGATGCGGTTAATAGCGTTGGTGTAAATTTAAATACAGCATCATCATCACTTTTATCATATGTTTCAGGCCTATCTAAAACTATTTCTAAAAATATAATTAATTATAGAGAAGAAAATGGTAGATTTAATTCTAGAGAGGAACTTAAGAAGGTTGCTAAGCTAGGACCTAAAACATATGAACAATGTGTAGGCTTCTTAAGAATTATCGATGGTAAAAACAAATTAGATATGACACCAATTCATCCAGAAAGCTATCCTAAGGCTTTGGCATTATTAAAAGAAATTAATATGACTACTGATAATTTAGGTAGTGAAGAAATTAAGGAAGCACTAGATAATTTAGATAAGACTCTAATTTCTAAAAAGCTTGATGTTGATATGTATACTCTAAATGACATCATAGAGGCTTTTAAAGCGCCTTTAAGAGATATAAGAGATGATTATGAGGGCTTAAAGCTTAGAAGCGATATAATGCACTTTGAAGACATTAAAGTGGGCGATGAGCTTGATGGTATAGTAAGAAATGTAGTTGATTTTGGTGCGTTTGTAGATTGTGGTGTTAAATATGATGGTTTAGTTCATATTTCAAAAATGAGTGAAGCTAAAGTTAATCACCCAACTGATGTAGTATCTGTTGGAGATAATGTCCATGTTTATGTAATTGATATAGATTATCAAAAACATAAAATGGGCTTATCAATGGTAAAAAACAAACAGTAATTTACATATTAAATAAAAGTATGTTATAATTTAATATACTTCATTACAAAGGAGGCTTTAGATTATGAAAAAGATTTTTAAGTCTATATTTGTATTATTCGTTTTTATATTGTCATTATCACTAACAAGCTGTGACTTTATCAATGTCTTATTCGACCAAACTCAAAATAGTCCTGAAAAAACTAAGACAGACGATTCTGGTAGTGGTAATAAGGATAAGGACCCAGACCCAAATCCTAATCCTACCCCAGATCCAGATCCTACTCCAGTAGTTAACACAAGTAGAAGTGAGACTGATTATTCAACACTTACTATTGATAGTTTTATAGTTGATTATAGAAATCAATATAGCTACAAGGAATTTGCTAAAGACGAGACTTACGCAGCTGAAATGACTGAAGCCTATAAGACTTTTTATAACGCAGCATTAGAGGTATTAAAAGGAAATACTAATTATGAAACTGTAACATCAGATGAAGGTGATGTAACATTTAGTATTGGTAGATATGAGTCTACAAATGAACAGTTAATAAATACTCAAATCGTATCAGTAGTATTACAGATTATTAGAGAAAATCCAGTATTTTATTTCCTAGCTTCTAGCTATTCAGTAGGTTGGACTCAACAAGGAGTTAATCCAAAGGTATGGTATGTTTCACTTATTTGTGATGGTACATACGCAACAGCTTCAGCTAGAAGTCAAATGAATACTAAGATTATTAATTATGCAACAGGCTTAATTGAAAATAAAGATGTTAATAATAAGACGGATTATCAAATAGTTGAATTAATAAATGAAAACCTAAAAACTAATTTAACCTATGCATATAAGACTGATGGACATACTCCAGAAGATAGTCCTTGGGCTCATTCAATAGTAGGCTTATATTATAATAATAAAGGCGTTTGTGAATGCTATGCTAAGAATTTTAAATTATTCTGTGATTTGTTAAAGGTTGATTCTATGTTTGTTGTTGGTATTGGAAATGGTGGAGCACATGCATGGAATATAGTTGAAATAGATAATAATTGGTATGGAATAGATGTTACATGGAATGATACAACAGGAAATAGTTATTTCTTGCTTGGTCAAACATTTATTACATCACATTTAATCAATCCAAATACTTATGGTGCTGATTATCAAGTTGGCATTCCACAACTAGCTGAAAATAATTATAGTGCTAATTAGAAGCTCAAAATATGAGCTTCTTTTTTTACGCAAAATAAAAAGACTTGATTTTAAAATCAAGCCTTTATTTTTTACTTTTGATTTGGTCTAACCCAAATTGAATGGTTAGCTACATCAACCCAAGTACCATATAACTTGTTATCTTCACCATAGTTAGTTACTAGATTAACATAATTTTGACGTTGTAATGAAAGTTTCTTTGTAACTTCAGCATCAGTAGAAGTAATATTAATTTCATCTAATAATACTAAGTTTTGGAAATTAGTAGAATTATACATTGAAATAACATTACTGAATAATGTCTTTAACATTGAAGTGATATCTGAATCTAATGAAGTATCAGAACCATTCTTTGATTCAATGTAGTAAATTAATAATTGATTTAATGTTGCTGCTTTAGAAGAATCTTCATTATAAGAATTTGTTGTGATATAGATATTGTTATCGCTATTATCAGTATCTTCATATACTAATAATTCAATAGCTGATTGATATCCGTTTGGATCTTCTGTAGACTTATAAACTAATGAATCAGCACCAGAATATTTAGTTAAAACAATTAAGTGATAACCATATTCAGTTGCACAAAGAGAATCATAAGTAACTTTTGCTTTATCTTCAGCAGTTGTTAAGATACCATCTGTTGGAGTGAAGAATACACCATTTGTTGAATCCCAATTTTCATTAGAATCAACATCTGTTTCAACAGCTTTAGCATACATATCTTTAACATATTCTTGGAATGGCTTTACATAATTTGAAACTGATTCTTGAGTAGATTCACCTAAATCTTCAGCTTTAATTATGAAATGGAATTCTGATTTGTAATCATCCCATGTATCAGCTACACCATCACCATTAACATCGCCAGCTCTTAGCTTATCACCTTTATTATATTGACCTACAATATAAGATAAGATAGCATTCTTAGTATTTCCTTTATATTCTTCATTGATTGCTTCAGCATAGATTGCTTGAGCAAGTGCAGCAACTGCATCCTTTAGATTTTGTTCTTGATCAGGATACTTGCTTAAGAATTCTTGAGGATTATCAGGACTACCATCACTATTAGTGTCGATATAGATTAAGATATGATTAATTGTGATACTAAAGATATCTTCATAAGTAGAATTACCAGTAGCAAGTAATTTGTTCATTACCTTTTCACAATCTTCGCTTGCTTTATAAACTGTTTTTTCGTTAGTTGAGTTTTCCTCATCCTTAACAGCCCACTCTTTGAAGTAAGCTTGAGAACGATACTTATTAAGTGCAGAAGAAGCATTTAAATTTCTTAATACTTCATCTTCAGTCTTGAAACCATAGCTTGCAACTAAGTAGTTTTCAAGACCCATATCGCTTGGATATGTTGAGTTACCATTAGACTTAAATGTAGATACTGCATTCTTAATAGTATCGCTATTAGAATTCTTTGTATCATCATCCAAAAGATCATCAACATACTTTTCAGCATATGCATTTAAGAAGTAGTTGTTAATGATTGAAGTTCCTAATCTAGAAGATGCTAAAGTATAGAAATCTTCTACTGTATAAGTAATATCATTTACCTTGAAGATTAAATTCTTACCGATGTTTTGATTATCAGAAGAAATTAAATCATAGTAGTTAGTATAAGAATTATTAAATTTAGTTTCGAAAATTGGATCATAGATTTCAATTTTTGAATTCTTTAATAATTTTTGGAATGAAGTATTAACATAACCAGCTGCATTATCATCTAATAAATCAACTTTAATCTTTTCGATTAACTTATTGTAATCATTTTCTGATAACTCAGTTTTTAATTCATCATAGTCGTATTGAGTAGCATTATTGCTAATTTCATATACTGTACTAATTCTGTAAGCTAATACATATTTACCATTGATATATCTTGGTTCTGTTAAGAATTCTCCATCTTCTAATGTATCTTCAATTAAAGTAGCGATAGAAGATGAAACTTCACTTAGCTTATCTCCGTCTTCATCAACCTTATATTCAAATACTTCGTCATCAGCAGTGAATGGTTGACCATTTGTTTGACGTGCTTTGTAGTAGTAATTATAGATGTTTAGATAATCATCTAAATCTTCGATATCAGCATTTGCAGCACCTAATACAGTAGCGATTGTATTCATTGCTTCTCTACGAGAATCAAATGAAATTACAACAGCTTTATATGTACCATAGTTCTTATATGATGATTCATATTTAGTTTCATATCTAGAATCTTTAAATAAGTAGTTTGAATTCTTTTCCTTTTGACCAGTTTCATCATTTTCGATATATTCTAAGTCAGCTACTTCATATAAGCCTTTAGCTGCATGAATTCTTTCAGCATCTGTTAAAATATATGATTCAAATAAATCTGGACAAGCAGTATACATTTTCTTGAAGTCGATAACAATTTTTTCTTTGTCATCAACATCTTGTAAGATTTTAATATCATCAGCTGTGATATTATATCCTGACATAGATTGTGTTTCTACATACTTATAAACTGCAGTTTCGTAATCCTTGCTATCGTCAGCAAGCATACTCTTATATTTTGAATATTTACTATTACCAACGATAGAAGAACAAATTGAATTTGAAATACTATCAATGTAGTCTTCCTTTAAGTCGTCATATCTTTCAGCTGTAATAGCTTCATTAGCCTTAAAGTTTAAAGCTTTCTTTTGACTATCAGTTAAATCGTTGATTGAATTTGATGCTAGTAGAGCTTTAACAGCATCTATTTCATCAGCATATAATGCAGATTTGATTTTGCTTAATACTAAATCATATCCGCCATTTCTTAATTTTGCATAATAAGTATCTAAAGATAAGCTAATATCTTTTGAACTTGTTGCGATTGTATCATTTAAGTTTAAGCTACCATATGGAACTGTAGTGTTTCTAGAAGTTCCACATGAAGCTAATGTAAGAGTAGTAGTAATTAGAAGTGCAGGTAATAAAACTTTTTTAGCTTTTTTCATTAGTTATTACCTCCAATTAATTCATTTAGCTTAGTCCACCATTCAGGGAAGCTGTTGCAAGTACCTGTTGTATCTTCATCTTCAATTAGATATAGGTAATCATCAGCTTTATTCTTATTAATTTCAACAATCTTTAAGAATGCTTCATCTTTTTCAGCAGAACCAAATGTATAATTTGTACCAGTTGAATTGATGAATTCAAGAATTAGAACTAATTGTGTTTCGTCTGATGTTAATCTTGTTACTACAGGTGTTAAGAACTTTGTTACTGCATCAGAAATATCACTTGGAAGAAGATTTGCAGTACCCTTAGTAACTGATTCTAATAAGTAAGTTTTAATTTGGTTGAAGTTAAGCATATCCATATCTGCTTTTTCATTAAATACATTTGGAATTACGATATATTCATCATTGTACTTAAATACGATATTCTTTAATAAATCATTGTCATGATCATCAATTGAATATTTTGCAGATGGTTGCTTTTCACCGCTAGATACTAATATTAAATTGTATCCGTCTTTAGTTTTAACAATTTGGCCATCATTTGCATTAACTGCTGTAGTTGATAATGGTTCAATATATTCAGTAGGAGTAGTATCACCGATGAAATATTGATAATGAGCTGTTTCGTTGCCTTGTTCATCATCTGAATAGCCACGAGAATAATCATATAATCTTTGCTTTAGGTTAAAGTCGATATCAGTAGAAGTGTTAGAAGCACTAACATCAATTAAAGATACATTTAAACCAACCTTACGATATTTAGCCCATTTGTTTTCTTCTAGAATTGGGTTTGAATCATATTCTACTTTAGCACTGTTCTTGATTTCATCAACGATTGTTGATAAATAAGTTGAGTGAGTTTCAGTAGAAGCTGATACTTCATTATATATTGCATATATTAGATATTTAGCAATTTCTTCATAATTAACGTCGTCATATACGCCATCGCCATCTAAATCGATTCCTACGTTTGGCTTATCTGACCAAGTCTTATATTCGTAATCTGTAGTGTCTGCTGGAATTTCATCAGCTTCACCATCATCATCACAGTCTAAATAAACTAATACTCTCTTACCACTAATTGAGAAGTAGTTGTTATAAGCAACATCTGAATAATATTTAATAAAGTTAACAATGTCATCAGAAGAATAATCAATTAATACTTGAACCTCAGCTGCTTGAACAAGGTAAGTATCTTTTACGATTTCTTCAATATTAGCAGTATGGAAGTTAAGCATTAAATAGTTATATTTACCAATTGATGAATCATAACCAGCTTGACCATTTGAGAAATTATATAATAAGTTTTCAACGTATTTAACATATAAATCATATCTTTCCTTATCATCTAATAATTTCTTATATGCATCAGAATCCTTAACCATCTTTTTGCATAACAAATCGATAGCTGTTGTCTTACCATTTTGTTTTTCTAATTCATCATAAACACCATAATAAGCTGCATCACCAGTTTTACCAGCAATCTTAACAGAAGAAGAATCTTCAGCATTTGCTATAACATTAACATTCCAAGTCTTATCATCATACTTGATTGTTGCTAATGTATTTGATGTAGGTGCTTTATCAACTGTTTTTGAATAGTTAGTGTTAGAAACTGAATAAGAAATTTCAATAGGATCGTTGAAGATCTTGATTGTACAATTGTCAGTTTCTTCTTTTAAATAACTTGAAATATTACTATCAGTGATTTTAGAACGAATTAATAAATAATGTAATTCATTAAATAAATCTTTGTTAGCTTCATCTTGGATATATGTGATGATATCATCATCTGTATAATCATCGAAGCTTTCATCATGATCTTCTTCACCAAACTTAAATGCAATGTATTGGCTGCTGTTATAAGATTGAGAAGAAGTTGAATAATTTGTTCCCTTTAATTCTAATGTTTCATAAATATATGTTTTGAAACCTGAACCAATTTTTTCGATATCTTCAGAAGAATATAATGTTTGAGCTTCATTATTGCTATTTAATAATGCAACTGTTTCATCGTAAACTGTCTTATCGAAATTATGTAATATATATTCAGTAAGCTTTCTTAAGTCATTAAGTTCATTAACCTTAGAAACGCAATCGATAACTAGTGGATCAGCAGAAGTTTCTAAAGCTGTGCTTAATGTCTTTCTATAACCACCGTAAATATAGTTATACATTTCAATATAGATACCTAAAATGGCAGGAGAGAAGCTTTCAGAAACATTTAATTTAGTTCTTGTTTGAGTTGTTGTTAAATCATCATAATAATCACAATACTCATTATAAGTCATTTTTGATGTTTCTTCTGAATCTCCTACAAAGTAAATCTTTGAATTTGAAACCTTTAAGCCGAATGCTCTTAATGTTTCATTATATTCATCAGTATCTGTGAAACGCATTAATACGACATTTACATTGTATTCCTTTTCATATTTTGATTTGAATTTTGATGTGAAATCAGATTTTGAGAAATATCCAATCTTATCATCATCGGCATTTGTGTCGTTATTGTCTGCCTCTGTAACATCTTTTGTTATTTTAGCTTCAGCAAGTAATTCCTTTGCATAATTGATGAAATAAATTTCACTCATATTTTTAGCCATATTAGTAAAATAAGAATTGTTCTTATTTGTAACATTATTAGTTAATTCATCTTTGTCGATAGTATAACCATATGAAGCGAACATTTCATCTACGTATTCAACGATTAATTCCTTTTGAGTCTTTTCATCAACTTTTTCTAAGCTTTCCCAATAATCTTCTGTTTCGAAAGATAAGTTGAAGATGTCTTGAACTACATAGTCAGCAAGTCTTTGATTTGCATGGCTTACGAAAGAATCATATTCGCCTTCAGCAAATAATTTCTTTTCGTCATCAGTTAATGATGCATAATCATTTTTCATTGCTGCTGTGATTTTGTTAACATACTTATCTAAAACTACAGTGTTCTTTTGGTTAGTTAGATTAGTTGAGGCACTCCATTGAAGAGTATCCCAAAGCTCACCTGTTGTAACGTTGTAGCTGCCACTAGAAAGATAAACAGATTCTCTATCTAGATTACCAGCAGTAGTCTTGTTACCACCGCATGAACTTAGTGATATTAGTAACGCGCCTGATAATGCGACACCCATTAGACGACGCGACATTTTTTTGTTTTTCATCTAAATCCTTACTCCTTTACTTTTTTAAATCATAGCATTAAATATGATACCATAACTGCTTTGTATAATCAATGAAATTTTTATATTTATAACGATATTATTTACTATTAATATAATTTATTAAATTATATGTTTTTTAATTTTGGAATAATAGAGGTATTTATGGTATAATTTTATTGTTGGAGATTTAATATGGAGATTTGTGTTTTTTCTAGTGGATCATGTGGTAATTGCACATTGGTTCAAACTAAAAATTTAAATATATTAATAGATGCTGGTATTACAAAAAAGTTGATTGATGAGAATTTAATCAATCATAATTTGACCTTAAATGATATTAATTATGTGCTAATTACTCATGAGCATACAGATCATGTCAAGGCATTTTTAAGCTTGCTTAAATATGACAATATTAAGATTGTTATGAGTATTGGAACCTATAATGAAATATTAAAGGCTAATAAATCTAAAGAAAAGGCTTATGATTTAATTAGATGTAAAAAAGATAATGGCTCTATTATTTTACTTGATAGAGAGCAAGATTATATTCATTATGTTCCACTTAAGGTCTTAGATTTAACTATTACACCAATTCCAGCCTATCATGATGCGGCTGAATGTGTAGGATATATTATAGAAGATGCTGAAAACAAATTAGTTAATTTAACTGATACAGGCTATGTTCATAACAAGATATTTGATTTAATTGCTGATGCGACATGCTATATTTTAGAGAGCAATCATGATCCACAGATATTAATGAATTCAGATAGACCTTATTATTTAAAACAAAGAATTTTATCAGATCATGGTCATTTATCTAATCAAGATTCTATGATTGTTTTAGCAAAAATTATGGGTCCAAATACTAAACTTGTTATGCATGCTCACGTATCTCAGGAATGCAATTTAACTAAGATAATTGAGCTTACAAGAAAGAATATTTTTAACGAATATGGAATCATAACAGATGGTATTAAATTTGTTGTTTTAGGTGAGACTTGTAGTGAGGATTTTAGTATATGAAAATAACAATTGCGAGTGTCGGAAATATTAAAGAAAAATATTTAAAAGATGCAATTTTAGAATATTCTAAAAGAATATCTAAATATGCTAATGTTTCTTTTATAAATGTTAATGATGAGCCTATTAAAGATAATGCTTCTTTAAAGGAAGAAGAAATGATAAAAAATAAAGAAGCAGCATCTCTTTTAAAGGCTATTCCAAATAACTCATATAAGGTTGTTTTAGACTTAAAAGGTGAGATGCTTACAAGCCCTGAATTAGCTAAAAAAATGGATAATATTTTTGCCTATAATAATTCAAATATTTGTTTTATTATAGGAGGCTCATTAGGACTTGGAAAGGAAATTTTAGATGCTGCTGATTATCATTTATGCTTTTCTAAAATGACATTTCCTCATCAACTTATGCAGGTGATTTTACTTGAACAAATTTATAGAGCTTTTAAGATAAATAATAACGAAATCTATCACAAATAATATATTATATATTAAAGTGATGGATTTTTTTATTTTTTTAAAGTGTTTTCATAGTTAACAAAAAATTGACTATCATATCCATTTGGTGTTATAATACTAGAGAATATTTGCACATTTAATTTGTGCGTTTTTTGGAGGTAAAATAATGGATATTCAAAGCTTACCTAAAATTAATGAGGTAGAGAAAAAAGTAGTAAGACCTGTAAAGGTTATGCAATTTGGTGAAGGTAACTTCCTTCGCGCATTTGTTGATTGGATTATTAACTCAGTTAATAAAGCTGGTTCATTTGACGGCGGTGTTGTTGTAGTTCAACCAATGCCATTCGGTAGAGTAAAGGAATTAAATGAAGCTGATGATTTATATACTTTATATTTACAAGGTCTTCAAGATGGAAAAGCTGTAAGAGTTCACGAAGTTATTAAAACAATTCAAGACGCTTTAAATCCATTTGAAGAATATGATAAATATTTAAAATATGCTGAATCAGACGATTTACAAGTTGTTATTTCAAACACAACAGAAGCTGGTATCGCTTTTGATCCAAACGATACAGATTTTTCTAAGTGTCCAAATAGCTACCCTGGTAAATTATTAGCATTCTTAAAGAGAAGATATGATGCTGGTAAGAAGGGCTTATATATTATTCCTTGTGAATTAATTGACCATAATGGTGCAACTTTAAAGGAAGTATTAGTTAAGCTAGCTAACCACCTAAATATGGATGCTAAGTTCGTTAAGTGGGTTGCTGAAGATAACAAGTATTTCAACACATTAGTTGATAGAATCGTTCCAGGTTATCCAAGAGATAACGCAGTAGAGTTCCAACAAGATTTAGGCTATCAAGATCAAAATATGGTTGTTGGTGAAATCTTCCACTTATGGTGCATTGATGCTCAAACTGTAGAAGATAAGAACGTTCAAAAGAAGAATCTAGAAGAATTAAAGAACTTATTAGGTACTGAAAAGGCTGGATTAAATGTATTATTCGTTGATTCAATTGTTCCTTATAAGCAAAGAAAAGTTAAAATCTTAAATGGTTCTCATACAACACTTGTTCCAGTTTCATATTTAGCTGGTATCGATGCAGTTAGAGAAACAATTGAAGATGAACAACTAGGTAAATGGGTAAAGGAATTCATTTTTGATGAAGTAATTCCAACAATTGATATTCCTCATAACCAAATGGTTGATTATTCTAATTCAGTACTTGAAAGATATATGAACCCATATGTTCATCATCTATTAATGAGTATTGCTTTAAACTCTTCAACTAAGTATAAGGAAAGAGTATTACCTTCAGTATTACAAAATATTAAGAATTTAAATAAGCTTCCTAAGCATGCTTTATTCTCACTAGCTGCTTTAATGGTATTCTATAGAGGTGTTAGATTATCTGATGGTAACAAGATTGATATTCAAGATACTAATACAGCATGGTTAGAATTACTTGCTAAGCTATGGGCAGATTATGCTAATAATAAGGATGCTAAGGCTTTAGTTACAGCAGTTTTAGGCTATGAAGCTCATTGGGGTGTTAACCTTAATGAATTTGAAGGTGTAACTGAATTCGTTACTAAATCATTAGAAGCTATCTTAACATTCGGTATTAGAGAGGCTATTAAAAAATTATTCTAATTAAAAGGAGATTAATTTATGAAAGATTATATCTTAATTAATCCTATTGATAATGTTGCAGTATGCTTAAGACCTTTTTCAAAAGGTGAAAAGGTATTTGATGTAACATTACTTGAAGATATTCCACAAGCACATAAGGTTGCTTTAAAGCCAATTAAGAAGGGCGAAAATGTTATTAAATATGGTAACCCAATTGGTCATGCAACATCAGATATTACTCCAGGTATGTGGGTTCATACTCATAATGTAGCAACTAATCTTGATGATGTTATTACATATGAATATAAGCCAAATTATCCAGATGTATTAGGCTATAAGTCTGATAGAACAGTTGAAGTATATGAAAGATCAACTGGTGAATATGGTGTAAGAAACGAGCTTTGGATTATTCAAACTGTTGGCTGTGTATCAGGCATGGCCGATAAGATTATCAAAAATTTTAAAGAGAAATATGATACATCAGCTATTGATGGTATCTATACTTTCTCTCATCCTTTTGGATGCTCACAAATGGGTGATGACTTATCTTTAACAAGAAAGTTATTACAGGATATGGTTAAGCATCCAAATGCAGGTGGTGTTTTAGTATTAAGCTTAGGCTGTGAAGAAAACCTACCAGAGCCATTTAAGGAGACTTTAGGTAATTATGATGCTTCTCGTACTAGATTTTTAACTTCACAAGATGTTGAAGATGAGGTAGAAGAAGGTACTAAATTATTAAAAGAATTATATGATCAAATGAAAAATGATAAGAGAGTTACTAGACCACTTTCTGTTTTAAGAATTGGTTTAAAATGTGGTGGCTCAGATGGTATGAGCGGTATTACTGCAAATCCACTTTTAGGTCGTCTATCTGATTTCTTATCACTTAATGATGCATATACAGTTTTAGGTGAAGTACCTGAAATGTTTGGTGCTGAACAATTATTAATGGCTAGAGCTAAGGATGAGGAAACTTATAATAAGATTGTTACATTAATTAATAACTTTAAAGGTTATTTTAAGAAGCATAATCAAGTTATTTATGATAATCCATCTCCAGGTAATAAAAAGGGTGGTATCACTACTCTAGAAGATAAATCATTAGGCTGCGTACAAAAGGGTGGCGCATCTAAGGTTAATGATGTCTTAGGTATGGGTGATAGATTAAAAGAAAAAGGCTTGAGCTTATTATGTACTCCAGGTAATGATTTAGCTGCCGTTACTTTACTTGCTTGTGCTGGTTGCCAAATTGTATTATTTACAACAGGCCGTGGTACACCATTTGGTGGATTTGTTCCAACACTTAAGATAGCAACAAATACAGCTTTAGCTACTAAGAAGGATAACTGGATTGACTACAATGCAGGTGACTTAGTAGATAAGAAGGATATGGATGAATTACTTGAAGGCTTCATCGACTTAATTTGTGATGTAGCATCAGGTAAGAAGCAAGCGAAGAATGAAGTTAATGAATTTAGAGAAATTTCTATTTTTAAAGATGGAGTATTCTTATAATATTTAAATATAATTAGGTGCTTTTGAGTATGAAAATACTTAAGAACACCTTTTTTTATTGCCTTTTTCCGAAAACATTTTCGTAATTTTTAATGCGTTCTAGGAATGGCGCCATTTTTTTACCGAAAATTCTTGTATTTTAATGTGTTGACTTTTCAAAAAAGTGGTTGTAGAATATAGGTTAGAGAAAACGTTTTATAATAAAAAAATTTAATAAACGCGAATGGCAAGAAAAAAACGAAAGGGGTATTTAAAAAATGAAATTTAAAAAGTTTTTGTCATTATTTTTAGGTGTTGCTGCACTAGGTTCTTTAGCTGCATGTAACAACAACTCTGGCTCTGGTACAGGAGGTGGAGGAACTGGCGGTGGAGGAACTGGTGGTTCAAAGGAATTTGAAATTAAGGTTTGGGTAGGTGAATCTGTTGTTGATTTAACAAAGACTCAAATTGATAACTACAACAAGCAATCAAATTCTGAATACAAATTTAAGGCAACAGTTGATGCTGTATCTGAATCTAAAGCAGGTTCAACAGTTATCGAAGACGTTGACCAAGCAGCAGATATTTACTGCTTCGCACAAGACCAACTTGCAAGATTAGTAGAAGCTACTGGTGTTGCACAATTAGGTCAAGCTGCAACAAAGTTCGTTGAGGATAACAACGATGCTGGTTCTGTAGCAGCTTCAAAAGTTGGTGGAAAGACTTATGCATATCCTATCTCTTCAGATAATGGATACTTTATGTTCTACGATAAGAGAGTCATCACTGATGAATCTCATTTACAAAGCTTAGATTTATTACTTGCTGACTGCCAAGCAGCTGGTAAGAACTTCTCATTCGAATGTGAAGAAAATGCTTGGTATACAGCAGCATTCTTCTTTGCAGATGGTATCGATTGCGAATCTACATGGACTACAAATGCTGATGGTACATTCGCACAAGCAACAGATACATTCAATTCCGACAAGGGTGTAATCGCATTAAAAGGTTTAAGAAAATTATTAAAGAATCCAAGATTCATTAGTTCAGCAGCTAATGACTTTACTGTAGCTGAAGGAGAAACTTCATCAGCAGTAGTAGTATCTGGTACTTGGATTTCTGAAGCTGTTTCAAATACATTAGGCGATAATATGGGTGTTGCACCACTTCCTAAATTTACAGTTGGCGATAAGTCTTATCAATTAGGTTCATTCGCTGGTTATAAATTAATGGGTGTTAAACCTCAAAAGGACGCAGTTAAGGCTGCTGAATTACATAAGCTAGCTCAATATCTATCTGGTGAAAAGTGCCAAAAGGAAAGATTTGAACAATTCCAATGGGGTCCATCTAATAAGGTTGACCAAAACTTAGACGCAGTTAAGGCTAACGCTCCTTTAGCAGCATTAGCTAAGCAAAGCGCATATGCAGTTCCTCAAGGACAATATCCTGATTTATGGTGGGATATCGCTGGTACATTAGGCCCATCTGTAAAAGAATTAGGCGATAATGCAGCCGATACTGAATATAAGGCAATTCTTGAAGATTATAATAGATCAATTAGCGCAATCGCATCAACTGATGGTAAGAGACATACTGATTTAGTATGGGCAGATTATGCATTAACAGTTGTTACTGATGATGGCGAAATTTCAGCTGTATTATCACCATTAGATGAATCTGGTAAGAAGTTCTCTACTGATATGATTACATTCGCTGACAATGCTAAGATTAGAATTAAAGCTGAAAAGACTGATGGTACAATTGTTATGATTGGTAAGAAGGGTGATGTTCAAACTACTCAACATGCTATTCTACCTATCGTTGTAAATGAAGGCGGAAATTATAAGGTACAATTAACTATCAATGATGATAACAATGCTGAAATTGTTGTATCACCAGCAAAGACTGTTTACTCAATTGGTGGCACAATGAATGGTTGGGGCGATACTGATATGACTGAAACAGCAACTGCTGGTACATATACACTTGAAATTGAATTAGCAGCTGGTGCTGAATTCAAGATTAAATTCAACCATGGTTGGGCAATGAATTTAGGTGGTACTTTAGATGCTACTGGTACTTGTAGTGATCCTGTTAAAGATGGTTCAAACTTCACAGTTGCAGAAGCTGGCACATATGTAATTACATTAGTTGTTGGTGAAAATTCATACACAGTTAGCTGTGTTAAGAAGGCTGCTTAATAGTAAAACCTTTATTAAAAACAATTTAGGGGCAAACTAAAATTTGCCCCTTTTTCTTAAAAATATAGCGAGGGTTTATATGAAAAAACTTAGTAATTTAGAGTATCTACGATTAAGTAGATTTAAAAAAATAATATATAAACTTAAATGCTTATTTTCTTCAATTCCAACTAAATTCTTAAATTTATTTAAGAAAATTGGAAGATTCTTCAAAAAAATCGGTGTTGGTATTAAAGATAATATTGTTGATATTGGAAGAACTTTCAAAAATGGTGACTGGAAAACAAGAACATCCTATATTATTATGGGCTTTGGTAATTTAGCTAGAGGGCAAGTATTAAGAGGATTATTATTCTTGTTATTTGAAGTAGCGTTTATTGTTTATATGATTTTTGCTGGCGCACATTGGCTATCATTACTTCCTTCTTTAGGAAAGGTTGCACCACAGGTTGATGTCTATGTAGAAGAATTGGATACATATACTAATATACCTGCTCCAGATAGCTCATTTAAAATTTTACTTTATGGTACATTATCAATCATTTTCATGATTTGTTTAATCTATACATGGCGATTGAATATTAAACAAAATAAGATAGCAGAACAAATTATAAAGAGTGGTAAGAAGATTAAATCTAATAAGGATGATTTAAAATCTGCTTTAGATGATCAATTCCATAAAACATTACTTGCTCTACCTACTTTAGGTATAATTATCTTTACAATGTTGCCGATATTGTTCATGATTTTGATTGCATTTACTAACTTTGATGCACAGCATGATGGCGCTAATAATAATCTATTTACATGGATTGGTATGGATAACTTCAATCAATTACTTGGTTGGAATAATGGCGAAACTTCATTTAGTGCAACATTTGGTGAAATATTAACTTGGACATTGTTATGGGCATTTATAGCTACATTCTCTAACTATTTCTTAGGTATGTTTGTGGCAATGATGATTAATAAAAAAGGTATTAAGATGAAAAAGCTATGGCGTACTGTTTTAGTATTAACTATAGCTATTCCACAATTTATTTCATTGATGTATGTATCAAAGATGTTTGCTGATAAGGGTATCATCAATGGTATATTACAAAAATGGCACTGGATTGAAGAGCCAATTAGATTCTGGGGAGATAAATGGTCTGCAAGATGGACAGTTATTCTAATTAATATTTGGATTGGTATTCCATATTTAATGTTAATTACAACTGGTATTTTGATGAACATTCCTCAAGATTTATATGAATCTGCAAAGATTGATGGTGCAAATCCATTCCAACAATATACAAAGATTACATTACCTTATGTATTATTCGTTACAGCACCATACTTGTTGACAAGCTTTATTGGAAACATTAATAACTTTAATGTTATTTACTTGCTTACTGGTGGTGGACCAAAGAACCCAGGTTCAATGTCATCTGGTGCCCCAGCAGGCTATACAGATTTGTTGATTACATGGTTATTTAAGCTAACTACACAAGATTCTAACTATAAGCTAGCTGCCGTTATCGGTATTATGGTATTCATAGTTGTATCTGTTATTTCGTTAATAGTTTATAACCTAATGCCATCAACTAGAAACGAGGAGGATTTCTCATAATGGAAGATCAAGTTTTAGATCAGGTTGCAGAAAAAGTTGTTTCAAAGCCTCAAAAAAGATCAATATTTGGTAGAAAAGCCTCAAGAAGAATTTCTAATGCTATTATCTATGTAGTTTTAGTATTGATGAGTATTATATGGTTAATCCCATTTGTATGTATAGTTATTCAATCTTTTAGAGTCGAAGATACAAATATAGTTCCTTATATTTTGCCAAAACAATGGGGATTTGATAATTATAATAAATTGTTTAATGAAACAAAGTTCTGGGAATGGTTTGGAAGAACATTCTTAATCGCACTTGTTTGTTCAGTTGTTCAAACATTATTCATATTATCTGTAAGTTACGTATTATCTAGATTTAGATTCAAGGGAAGAAAAGCCTTAATGAATATTATATTAGTATTAGGTATGTTCCCTGGATTCTTAACTATGATTGTTTTATATACAGTACTTAAGGATTTAGGTATGATTGGTTCTGGTTCAATTCCTGGATTAATTTTAGTATACTGTGCATCTTCAGGTATGGGATATTATATTTCAAAGGGCTTCTTTGATACTATTCCACGTTCACTTGATGAGGCAGCAAGAGTTGACGGAGCTAACCGTTTCCAAGTATTTTATAAGATAATTATGCCACTTGCAAAGCCAATTGTCATTTATACAATTTTAACTGCATTTATGGGCCCTTGGGGTGATTTCATCTTTGCAGCAACAATTGCACACCATGATCCATCTGGCTTTAACGTTGCAGTTGGTTTAAACTGGTTAATTGAAACTGATACACAAATAAGCCAATACTACACAGTATTCTGTGCTGGTGGTGTTGTTATTGCCATACCTATTACAATCTTATTTATGGCATTACAAAGATATTATGTAGAAGGCGTTGTTGGCGGCGCAGTTAAGGGATAGAAGGAGAATAATTATGGCGACATTACAATTAAGAAATGTTAAAAAAGTATATGATAATAAGGTTGTGGCCGTTCAAGAATTCAATCTAGATGTTAAAGATAAAGAATTTATTGTATTTGTTGGACCATCAGGATGTGGTAAGTCAACAACACTAAGAATGATTGCTGGTCTAGAAGATATTTCTGAAGGCGAAGTAAGAATTGATGGTGAGGTAGTAAACGACCTACAACCAAAAGATAGAGGAATAGCAATGGTTTTCCAAAACTATGCTTTATATCCTCATATGACAGTATTTGAAAATATGGCTTTTAGTCTTAGATTAAAAAGACCAAAGCTAACACAAGATGAAATTTATAAAAAGGTTACTGAAGCAGCTGAAATTTTAGGTATTACTGAATTTTTAACTCGTAAGCCTAGAGCTTTATCAGGTGGTCAAAGACAAAGAGTTGCTATCGGTAGAGCTATGGTAAGAGATTCAAAGGTATTCTTAATGGATGAGCCTTTATCAAACCTAGATGCTAAATTACGTAACCAAATGAGAGCTGAAATTATTTTACTTAGAGAAAAGATTGATTCAACTTTCGTATATGTAACACATGACCAAACAGAGGCTATGACTTTAGGTGATAGAATCGTTATTATGAAGGATGGCTTTATTCAACAGGTTGGTACCCCTCAACAATTGTTTGATGAGCCAACAAACCTATTCGTAGCTACATTTATTGGTGCGCCTCAAATGAATTTATTTGATGCTCATTTATCAAAATCAGGAAATGATTATTATGTTGATTTATGTGGTAAGAAAATAAAGGTTGAAGGCGAAAAGCTTGAATTATTAAGAACTAGAGAAGTTGCTGAACAAGATGTTACAGTAGGTATTAGACCAGAGCATTTCGTTTATACTGAAGAAACTTCAGCTCAAACACTTGATATGAAGGTTAAGGTTAACGAAATGATGGGTTCTGAAATTCATGTTCACGCTTCTGTTGAAGGTAATGATAATGTAATTATCAGAATTCCTACAGTATCTTTAAATTTCTCAAATTATCTTGAGCATTTCCACTCTGGAAAAGATATTTCAGTAAAATTCGATTCAAAGGTTTTACATATATTTGATAAGGAAGGAAATAATTTATTATTTGATTTATATCAACCAGTTAATTGGGAAGAGGTAGATCATTTAGAAGCAGAAAAGGCTGAAGAGCCTGTTATTGAACAAGCACAAGAATAATTTTTAAGAAAAATAGGACATGTTGAAAAATACATGTCCTTATTGTGCGTGGAGGTATTTATGAAAAATATGAAAAAAATCATGGTGCTACTATTAGCTTTTGTATTTATTGTTATAGTTTCATCATGTTCTAATAATAATACTTCATTAAAAAGAAAATATGATGATATTACTATCACTAATGACAAATATAGAAATTATTATGAAATATTTGTTAGATCATTTTATGATTCTGATGGTGATGGTATTGGTGATTTAAAGGGAGTTACTGAAAAGCTAGATTATGTTAAAGATTTAGGCTTTAATGGAATTTGGCTAATGCCAGTTAATAAGGGAACAAGCTATCATAAATATGATGTAGAAGATTATTATGGAATCGACAAGGATTTTGGTACTTTAGCTGATATGGAGGAATTAATTACTAAATGTCATGAGAAGGGGATTAATATTATTATGGATTTAGTAGTTAATCATACATCTAATAGACATCCTTGGTTTGTTACAGCTTGTAATAATTTAAAGGCTGGTAAAACTACTGCAGAGTATACAGATTTTTATAATTTTAATACTACTGGTGGTAATGGCTATTCATCAGTTCAAGGAACTAAATATCATTATGAATGTCAATTTTGGAGTGGTATGCCTGATTTAAATTTAGATAGTCAAAATGTTAAAAATGAAATTAAAAACATTATGAAGTTTTGGCTAGATAAGGGCGTAGATGGCTTTAGACTAGATGCATGTACATCATATTATACTAATATGACTACTCAAAATGTTCAATTCTTGAAGTGGTTATATAATGAGGCAAAAGCTATTAAAGAAGATGTATATATGGTTGGTGAGGCTTGGGTTACAGCAGATACTAACGTAAGAAAATATTATGATAGTGGTGCTGATAGCTTTTTCTGCTTCCCAGTATCACAAGGATCTGGTTCTGTAGCAAACTGCTTAAGATCTAATAAGGCAAATCCAGGTGAATTATTTACTAAATTAATTCAAAGCCAAGAGGATATATATGATATTGGTATTTTAGCACCATTCTTATCTAACCATGATACAAAGCGTGCGGCATCATTTTTAGGAAGAGATAATTTTGAGAAGATTAAATTTGCTCAAGGATTAATTTCTTTAATGAAGGGATGTACATTTGTATATTATGGTGAAGAAATTGGTATGACATCACCTGATGAGGATGATCCATGTAAGAGAGTAGCATTCCTATGGGATACTAGAGATTCAGAAGGCTATGTAACAAAGCAACCAGAATCTAAATATGTAACTGATGCATATTATTACTATGGCTCATCAAAAGAGCAGCTAGAAGATCCAAATAGTATTACAAATTATTATAAATATGCAAATTATATTAGAAATGCAAATCCTGAAATTGCAAGAGGTGTAACAACTACTTATGATTACACTGAGCTATCTACCCAGATTTCAGTATTCCAAAGAACTTATAATAATTCAACAGTTACTATCGTAGCTAATTTAAGTTATGATACTCCAGTAACTATTAAATTAGATAAAGAAACTTTAAAATTTGAAAAGATGACTCAATATTTATGTGCTACCTATGCAGATGAGGTAGTTCTAAATGGCGATGAAATTACATTACCTGCATATTCATATGCAATTTTGAAATAAGGAGGTAAACTTTAATGAAAAAATTTTTAAGCTTTTTATTATTAATTTTATTATCATTTACACTATTTGCTTGTAATAGTACAACACCAGATTCTGGTGGAGGCCAAGGCTCAGGTAGTGGCGAAGGTGGAGGAGGCGGAGTAACACCACCACCAGCTGAAACATATGATTTATCAATTAATATCCATTATAAGAGAACAGCAGGAGATTATACTGGCTGGTCATTATGGCTATGGAAAACAGATGGTAAGAAATTTGATTTTAACGGAACAGATGATTTTGGCGTTTATGCTAAATATAAATTATCTGAAATTGGTGTAACAGAAGAAGATCAAATGGGTCTAATCGTAGCTAAAAATCCAGGCTCAACATGGGATGAGAAGGATGGAGCTGTTGATAGATTTGTAGATTTTTCATTGTATGAAAAGGATGATAAGAACTGTTATAACATTTATCTATTCCAAGGAGATATGGAAATGTATTCTAACGCAACAAAGGCAAAAGCTGACAATATCTCAAAGGCTTATTTTACAACAACTAAGAACGCTTATGTTGTAGTATCTAATCCAGTCTCATCATATGAGCTATTAAATGATACTACAGTAGTTAAATCTGGAACATTAGACAATGTTACAGAATTTAATGTAGCATTAGATCAAGATATTAATATTGGTGATGAATATAGCATTAAGGTTGAATTTGCTACATCAAAAACAAAATTAACTTCTAGCATAGCTGTTAATAAGCTATATAATGATGCATTTGATGCAGAATATGCTTATGATGGAAAGCTAGGTGCAATATATTCAAAGACTCAAACAACATTTAAGGTTTGGTCACCAGTATCTAAGAAAATTGAATTAATTATTTATAATAACGGTACACCTAAGGCTTTAGACGCTTCTAAGGGCTCTGATGAGGTATTTAAGAAGCAAGAGATGACTAAGGGTGAAAAAGGTGTATTTGAATTAACTGTAATAGGCGATTTAGAAGGAAAATATTATACATATAAGGTATATAATTCTCAAAATAAGAATGGAACTGAGGTAGTAGACCCTTATGCAAAATCAGCAGGTGTTAATGGTCAACGTGGTATGATAGTTGATTTTTCTAAGACTAACCCAGAAGGATGGAATAGTGTTAGTGCACTTCAAATCGATAGAAAGGCTTTAACAGTTTATGAGCTACATGTAGCCGATTTAACATCATCTTCAACTTGGGGTGGAACAGCTGCAAATGCTACAAAATTCTTGGGTTTAAAGGAAACAGGAACAACTTATACTCAAGATGGTAAGACAGTTAAGACTGGCTTTGACCATATTAAGGAATTAGGTGTTAATGCTGTTCAATTATTACCTATATTTGATCAAGCAAATGATGAGGTTAATGTTGAATTTAACTGGGGTTATAATCCTCTAAAT
>JAEEGL010626503.1_pt1 | contig 45603 bp, 39 predicted proteins | sample 9134231 | NCBI WGS metagenome assembly JAEEGL01 (sample SAMN16246548, study PRJNA631951) | gut metagenome | biome: gut microbiome; feature: rumen; material: fiber-attached | host: Bos | place: Iran: Karaj | collected 2018-10 | reverse complement strand
TGCTGTTCCTGGATCTGATCCAGGAAGGTAACCTGGGCCTCATCAAGGCAGTAGAGAAATTTGATTACCGCAAGGGATACAAGTTCTCCACCTACGCAACCTGGTGGATCCGTCAGGCCATTACCAGAGCCATCGCAGACCAGGCCCGTACCATCCGTATCCCCGTGCACATGGTTGAGACCATCAACAAGCTGATCCGTGTCAGCAGACAGCTCCTGCAGGAACTGGGACGTGAGCCCAGCCCCGAGGAGATCGCAGCGGAGATGAATATGCCCGTGGAGCGTGTCCGTGAGATCCTGAAGATCTCTCAGGAGCCCGTTTCCCTGGAGACTCCCATCGGTGAGGAGGAAGATTCCCATCTTGGCGATTTCATTCCCGATAACGACGTGCCCGCACCTGCAGATGCAGCCACCCAGATGCTGCTTCGGGAACAGCTGGACAAGGTTCTGTCCTCTCTGACCGAGCGTGAGCAGAAGGTTCTGAGACTTCGCTTCGGTCTGGACGACGGCCGTGCCCGCACCCTGGAGGAAGTTGGAAAGGAATTCAACGTCACCCGTGAGCGTATCCGTCAGATCGAGGCAAAGGCGCTCCGCAAGCTTCGCCATCCTTCCAGAAGCAAGCAGCTGAAGGATTATCTGGAGTAAGGCGAGGACATTTATGAAATTGAGTAAACGCATGGAGGCACTGATCCGGTTGTTACCGGAGGGCTGTGTGGCGGCGGATGTGGGCTGTGATCACGGCTTCGTCTCCATTGAATTGGTTCAGCGGGGGATCTGTCCCCGGGTCATCGCCATGGATGTCCGGTCGGGTCCTCTTTCCAGAGCCGAAGAACATATCCGGGAGGCGGGACTGGAAGACAGCATCGAGACCCGTCTGGGAGATGGGTTCGGAGCGCTGAAGCCCGGGGAAGCGGATGGATGCATCATCGCCGGAATGGGCGGACGGATGATCCAGAAGATCCTGACGGAAGGCCGGAACCTTGCTTTGGATATGAAGGCGCTGGTCCTTCAGCCCCAGTCGGAGATCCCGGAGTTCCGGGAATTCCTGCGGGAGAACGGATTCCGGATCCTGAAAAGCGATGTGGTCTATGAGGATGGGAAATATTACTTCCCCATGCTGGTGGCTCCCGGAGAGGAAGAAATTCTTCCCGTCGAAGAGCAGGAACTGGCAGACCGGTTCGGAAGAGATCTTCTTTGCCCCGGCAGTCCGCTGGAGGACTATCTGAACCGGCACCGGAAGAATCTCACAAAATTGCTGACAGACATCCGGGATCGTGGAATCCGGGATGAGGCACGTCTTGCAGAACTGGAACATGATCTGGGCTTGACGGAAAAGGCATTGGAACGGTTGTCGATCCATTCGTAGTACAGCAGTGATTTTCTGACAGATATGTCAAAATATAAAACCGGGAGGTGCACCGATGTTTCGATTAAACATACTGGGAGAAACGAGAGAATACCCCGATGGAACGGTTTGGGCAGATGTGGCCCGGGACTTTGAGGACCGCTTCGAAGCCCCCATCGCTGCCATCTCTTATAACGGCAGGATCCGGGAGCTGTTCAAGCGTGTTTCCGGAGACGGAGATGTGACCTTTTTTACCACAGCCGATGCTGTGGGCCATATGACCTATGACCGCACGGCCCTGATGCTGACCATGAAAGCCATCAATGATGTCTTCGGTGTGGAGGCGGCCAATCATGCCAGAGCGGATTTCTCCGTGGCAAACGGACTCTTCATCAATCCGGCGGGATACATCGATCCCACTCCGGAAAACGCAGCGAAGATCGTGGCCCGGATGAAGGAGATCGTGGCAGCCGGCACTCCCTTCATGAAGGAATCTTATCCCACGGATAAGGCACTGGAGCTCTTTGCTTCCAGAGGCATGACGGATAAGGTGAAGCTGTTCCGGTATCGCCGCAGCTCCAGCATCAATGTGTACGAGATCGACGGCTATTATGATTACTACTACGGATACATGCTTCCCAATGCATCCTATGTGAAATATTTTGATCTCATCGCTTACGAGGCGGGATTCATGCTCCTGCTTCCCGCAAGAAGCAATCCCACGGTGGTGGAGCCTTTCCGAGAACGGAGAAAGCTGTATGAGACCTTCCAGACGACTCACGAATGGTATCATCAGGTGGGACTGGAGAATGTGGGTGACCTCAACGAGCGCATCTGCAAGGGCGGTATGAATGATCTGATCCTGGTACAGGAAGCGGAGCAGGAGAGACGCATCGGCGAGATCGCAAAGCAGATCGCTGACCGGGGCGGCGTAAAGTTCGTCATGATCGCAGGACCTTCCTCCTCCGGTAAGACCAGCTTCTCCCACAGACTGTCCATTCAGCTCCGGACGCTGGGCCTGAAGCCTCATCCCATCGCTCTGGACGATTATTTTGTGAACCGGGAGCTGACTCCTCTGGACGAGGACGGCAACTACAATTTTGAATGCATCGAAGCACTGGATATCAAGGGCTTCAATGACGATATGGTGAAGCTCCTGCGGGGGGAGCGGGTGGAACTGCCCACCTTCAATTTCAAGATCGGCCGCAGAGAGTACAACGGCAACTATATGCAGCTGGAGTCAGATGACATCCTTGTCATCGAAGGCATTCACGGCTTGAATCCCAAGATGAGCTACGAGCTGCCGGACGAAAGCAAGTTCAAGATCTATATCAGTGCTCTCACCAGCATCAATGTGGACGAGCACAACCGCATCGCCACCACGGATGCAAGACTTCTGCGCCGCCTGGTGCGGGATGCCCGTACGAGAGGAGCGGATGCAAAGCGCACCATCTCCATGTGGCCCTCCGTTCGAAGAGGTGAGGAGGAGAACATCTTCCCCTTCCAGGAGGAAGCGGATGTGATGTTCAATTCCGTCATGATCTACGAGCTGGCCTGCCTGAAGCCGTTTGCGGAGCCGCTGCTCTTTGAGATCGCAAGAGAGGATCCGGAATTCTATGAGGCAAAGCGCCTGCTGAAGTTTCTGGATTACTTCCTGAGTGTGCCCAGCGAGTTCCTTCCCAACAATTCTATCTGCAGGGAATTTGTGGGCGGAAGCTGCTTCCGGGTGTAAGTTCCAAAAGGGATTTGCATTTTTGAATCGTTTCGGCTATGATGTAGGACTGTAAGTGGGACAGGTGATCGCGGCTGCATTCGTGCAGGTGAGGAAAGTCCGGGCTTCATAGGGCAGGGTGCCAGATAACGTCTGGTGGAGGTGACTCCCAGGAAAGTGCAACAGAAATATACCGCATGGGCTTCGGCCCGTGTAAGGGTGGAAAGGTGGTGTAAGAGACCACCGTCCGGGTGGTAACATCCGGAGCCATGCAAACCCCACTCGAAGCAAGACCAAACAGAAGGGCTAAGGCCGGCCCGGCCATCCTTCAGGTAGGTCGCTTGATGCGGCTGGTGACAGTCGTACTAGATAGATGATCATCCAACGACAGAACTCGGCTTATCGTCCCACTTATTTATGAGTAAGGTACCCCCGCGGGAAAGCGGGGGTTTTCTCATGAGAAAAGCTTTATAAAATCTTTAGAAGCGGAAGGTTGACATTCCTCCTCTAAAGTTCTTTAATTGTAAAAGATGAAAACGATTTTCGTTTTGGTTTTTTGATATTGCATGCCGAAGATCGGCAGAAGGAGGCAATTTATGACAAAGATCGATGTGGTATCCGGATTCCTGGGTGCAGGTAAGACCACTCTCATCCGGAAGCTTTTGAAGGATGCTTTAAATGGAAGCAAGACCGTTCTGATCGAGAATGAGTTCGGTGAGATCGGTATCGACGGCGGATTCCTGCAGGAGTCCGGCATTGAGATCAAGGAAATGAACAGCGGATGTATCTGCTGCAGTCTGGTGGGTGATTTCGGTACTTCCCTGAAGAAAGTCATCAATCAGTATGCACCGGAGCGCATCCTCATCGAGCCCTCCGGAGTGGGTAAGCTCAGCGACGTGCTGAAGGCCATCGAGCGCACCGCAGGAGACCTGGATGTGGAGATCAACAGCGCAGTGGCTGTAGTGGACGCTTCCAAGGCAAAGATGTATATCAAGAACTTTGGCGAGTTCTTTGTGAACCAGATCCAGTATGCAGGCACCATCATCCTGAGCCGTACCGATAAGGTAGATCAGGCGAAGATTCAGGAAGTCGTTGCCCTGATCCGTGAGCACAATACGCAGGCCACCATCATCACCACCCCTATCGAGCAGCTGGACGGCAAGGACATCCTTGCCACAATCGAGGGTGCAGACAAGATCGACGATCTGCTGGCTGAGATGATGGAGAAGGCAAAGTCCGAGCCCGAGCATCATCATCACCATCATCACCACGATGAGGACGAGGAGCACGAGTGTGGCTGCCACCATCATCATCATGACGACGATGACGATGATGACGATGATGAGGACGAGCATGAGCATCACCATCATCACCATGATGACGATGACGACGATGATCACGAGTGCTGCCACCATCATCATCATGATGACGACGATGACGATGATGATCACGAGTGCTGCCACCACCATCATCACGATGATGACGATGATGAGGACGAGCATGAGCATCACCATCATCACCACCATCACGACGACGAGGAGTGCGACGATCCCGAGTGCAGCTGCCATCATCACCATCATCACGGTCATGATGCGGATGAGATCTTTACCAGCTGGGGTATGGAGACTCCCGTACAGTTCACCAAAGAGCGCATCACCGAGATCCTTACCGCTCTGGACAGCGGCGAGTACGGCACCATCCTCCGTGCAAAGGGCATGGTTCCTTCCGCAGACGGCACCTGGATCTACTATGATTATGTTCCCGAAGAGACCGATGTCCGTGAGGGCAAGCCTCAGGTGACCGGTAAGATCTGTGTCATCGGCGCAGAGCTGAAGGAAGACAAGCTGAAAGAACTCTTCGCCTAATAGGAGACAATATGAAGACCAAATCGGTTTATATGATCAATGGATTTCTCGAGAGCGGTAAGACAGAGTTCATCACTTTTACCCTCCGCCAGCAGTATTTCCAGATCAAGGGAAGAACCCTTCTCATCGTCTGCGAGGAAGGTGAGAATGAGTACACCAAGGATCTGCTGGATCTGGCCCGGACGGATTTCTGCCTCATTGAGAATGAGGAGGATTTCACCCCTGCCAACCTGAGCCGCCTCGAGAAGGAATACAAGCCGGACCGTATCATCATCGAATGGAATGGCATGTGGAATTACAAGAACATCAAGCTTCCCTGGAACTGGAAAGTGGATCAGCAGATCACCATGATCGACGGCAGCACCTTCCCCATGTACTACACCAACATGCGGAGTCTGCTGAGCGAGATGATCCGGAAGTCGGAGCTCATCATCTTCAACCGCTGTGACAATGTGCGGGAGGATCTTCCTTCCTATCGCAGAAACGTGAAGGCAGTGAACGCTTCCGCGGATGTGGTGTTTGAAGATGCAAACGGAGAGATCGATGAGATCTTTGAGGAGGATCTGCCCTACGATCTGTCTCAGGATACCATCACTCTGGATGGCAACGCTTATGGCATTTTCTATCTGGATGCCATGGATCATGCGGAGCGATATGTGGGTAAGACCTTGGTGTTCCAGGCCCTGGCGATGCGTCCGCCCCACTTTGCAAAGAATTACTTCATCCCCGGCCGTATGGCCATGACCTGCTGCGCGGATGATATGGCATTCCTCGGATATGCCTGTGAGTATGACGGAGCAGATCAGCTCCATGACAAGGACTGGGTGGTGGTGACGGCAAAGGTTACCAAGGAGTATTTCGAAGATTACGAAGGAGAAGGACCTGTGCTCCATGCCATCTCTGTGGAGAAATCCAGAGAGCCTAAGGATGCGGTGATCTCCTTCAACTAAAGAATGATAAAAACAGCGAATGGCCGACTTTCCCAAGCCGGTCATTTTCGTTAGGTGAGGGGCGAAATATGAGTCTTTACACATTGATGCAGTATTTCTTTTTCTACTGCTTTCTGGGATGGATCTGGGAGACAAGCTATGTCTCGGTAAAAGAGAAACGGTTCGTCAACCGCGGATTCCTCCGGGGTCCTTTGATCCCCATCTATGGATCCGGTGTGATGGTCGTGGTGCTTGCCACGGCTCCTTTTCAGGGAAATATCCCGGCAGAGTTCTTTTCGGGAATGATCTTTGCATCGATCCTGGAGTATTGCACCGGAGCTGCCATGGAGGCAATCTTCAAGGTACGCTATTGGGATTACTCCACCCGGAAGTTCAATCTGAACGGACATATCTGCCTGGCGGCGTCTCTCCTCTGGGGCGTGTTCGCAGTTCTGGTGTCGGAATTCCTTCACCCTGCGGTGGTGGGATGGTTCGGCAAGATTCCGGAAAGCGCGCTGCGGATCGCAACAAACCTTGTGACGGTGGGATTCATCATCGACTTCTCCCTGTCTCTGAAGGCGGCTCTGGATCTGCGGGATGTGCTGGTACGCATGGAAGCAGCCAAGGCGGAAATGGCCCGGATGCAGAAGCGTATGGATGTCATCATCGCACTTACCAACGAAGATATGCGCCAGATGAAGGAAGAATACGAGAAGCGCCAGAAGGAATTCGCGGACAACCTGGAGCAGACCAAAGATGCTCTGCGGGAGAAGCTGGAAAATGTTCCCATGCCGGATCTGACCCAGCAATACAACGAGATGCGGGAATCCTTCGGACAGAAAATGGAAGAGTACCGGCAGATGGCGGCGGATTCCGCTTTTGCCGAGATTTACGCAAAGTACCGGGATGAGGTAGCCGAACTTCGCACCCGATTTGAGATGACGGAGGAGACCCGGAACACCATGAGCGCTCTGAGGGATCGCGTGGTCCGGAGTCTGGTTCGTTCCAACCCGGAAATGTGCTCGAAGAAATATAAGGAAGCGCTGGAGGAGATCAAGAACAAGACTCTTCGCCGGAAATAGATTTCACATCAAAGCGATCAAAAAAGCATGCCCCGGTGGGCATGCTTTTGTATTCCTAATAATGACAGAGAACTTAGAATCCCTTCTTTGCGTATTTCTCTTCGCAGTACTTGCAGCGGTATACTTCATTCTCTTCATCGGCCAGCACGAAGATGTGAGGCAGTCCCTGCTCGATGGAAGTGATGCAGCGGGGATTGTGGCAGCGGATGACATTGCGGACTTCCTTGGGAAGGGAGAGTACTCTCTTTTCTACGATCTCGCCTGCCTTGATGACGTTGATGGTGATGTTGTGATCGATGTAAGCCAGCACATCCAGATCCAGGGTGTCGATATCACACTCCACCTTCAGGATGTCCTTCTTTCCCATGATCTTACTCCGGGCGTTTTTGATGATGGCCACGGTGCAGTCCATCTTGTCCAGTCCCAGATGTTCATAAATATCCATGCTTTTGCCGGCCTGAATGTGATCCAGCACAAAGCCTTCTTCGATCTTTCCTACGTTTAACATGTGTTTTCTCCTTATACTGTGATGCCGAGTAATGTCAGGATCAGTGCCATTCGCACATAGACACCGTACTGGGCCTGCTTGAAGTATGCTGCTCTGGGATCATCGTCTACTTCCACGGAGATCTCATTGACTCTGGGGAGGGGATGGAGCACCAGCAGGTCTTCCTTTGCAAGGGTCATCTTTTCCGGGGTCAGCACATAGAAATCTTTCAGACGGACATAATCTTCTTCGTTGAAGAAGCGCTCCTTCTGGACTCTGGTCATGTACAGCATATCCAGATCGCCGATGACATCCTCCAGTTTGATGACTTCTTCGTAAGGGACGCCGGCTTTGTTCAGACGGTCTGCAATGTAATCCGGGATCCGCAGCTCCTCCGGGGAGATGAAGACGAACCGGATGTTTTCATATCTTAAAAGAGCGGTAATGAGGCTGTGCACCGTGCGGCCGAACTTCAGGTCTCCGCAGAGTCCGATGGTGAAGTTATCCAGAGATCCGTGAAGGGACCGGATAGTCATCAGATCCGTCAGGGTCTGGGTGGGGTGCTGGTGACCGCCGTCTCCGGCATTGATCACGGGGATCAGGGAGCGGGAAGCGGCTACCATGGGAGCACCCTCCTTGGGGTGGCGCATGGCGCAGATGTCTGCATAGCAGGAGATGACCCGGATGGTGTCGGATACGCTTTCTCCCTTTGCAGCGGAAGAGGAGTTGGCATCGGAGAAACCGATAACTCGTCCTCCCAGTCTGGTCATGGCGGATTCAAAGGAAAGGCGGGTGCGGGTGCTGGGTTCGTAGAAACAGGTTGCCAGGATCTTTCCTTCGCAGGCGTGGGCATATTTTGCAGGGTTGTGCTCAATGTCCGATGCCAGGTCGAAGAGGGCATCCAGTTCCTTGGTGTCAAAATCCAGCGGGCTCATTAAATGTCTCATAAATTCTCCTTTAATATTGTAGAATTCGAAATGTACTGAATAAGGCCATACCTCAGATGGAAAGGACGTCCATACTTGAACCATAAAGAAGGCCGAAGAGAAAATCTTCGGCCTTCAGAAATATCAGGTTCGATAGGATAACAGATCCTCCACGGTTTTCCGCTTGGGAGCGGCGGGAGATTCTGCGGGATATCCGATGGGAATGAGAGCGATGAGTTCCTGATCTTCGGGAACTCCAAGAACCTCTGCTGCGTTATCGTCATACAATCCGAGGATAACGGTGCCGAGGCCTGCTTCAAATGCTGCGAGACAAAATGCTTCGGCAGCAATGCCGCAATCGAAATACTGCCATCCGTCTTCATGGGGAGTGGAATAGGAACCGTCACGCTCATAACCGCTGCGATTCTTTACCACAGTCAATGCGACCACCATGGGAGCGTTACGCATGATCTCGCCGTTCTTTGCCCAGATGTTGGTACAGGCGGCGAGCTTCTCCTTGGTGTCACCCTCCACAGCGATGTAACGGGTAACCTGGGAATTTTTCCAGCTGGGTGCAAAGGATGCGGTGGCGATGATGCTTTCCAGCAACTCATGGGAAACGGATTTCGAGGTGTCGAAGGAACGGATACTTCTTCTTTCAGTAATGCAGGAAACTGCTTCCATAATTCACCCTCCTTGTCGGGGAACCCCCGTGATCGGCCTTGAAATTCAGCCGTAGAGTATTTTATCATTTTTTAATTTTTTATTCAATAACTATTGACTAAACCACTTTAAACCGCTAAAATCTCATACATGAGTGTGCAATGGTGCAGATTTAATAGCTAGGGCACACTATTGTTTTATCCGCCTGTAGAGGGCTCTGACCCGGCCCTTATAAATATGCAGGACTCACCGAGTAAGCACGGTGAGCATTTAATCCAATAAGGAGGATGAAAAGTATGATCAAGTTTCGCAAGACGCTTGCAGCTCTGCTTTCCGTCGCTATGGTTGTCGGTATGACAGCATGTGGCCAGGACAGCTCTGACGCAAGCACCGCAAGCACGACCACCGAGACTCCTGCCGCTTCCACCGAGACCCAGGAACAGGCACCTGTCGAGGAAAGCACCACCGTCGAAGTCCCTGAAGTCGTAGTTGATGACACTCCTGCCGCTGAGGCATATGCGGAGTTCGACGCTTCCAACTGGACCGACGAGTCCAGCGCTCTTTATGAGGCAACTCTTGGAGAGTACAACGAAGAGTATCAGAAGGCTCTTGCAGCTACCAGCATTCCCGAGCGTTACGCTCTGATGGCTGTTGCAGAAGCTAAGATGCTTGAGTCCGGCATTTTCCTTCCTCTGACCACCAGAGGTGGTAACTATGCTATCTCTCGCGTGGCTCCTTACACTGTAAACAGCACCCTTTGGGGAAATGATTCCGATCGTTTCCACAATGCGATCATTGCTACCGAGTTCATCAAGCCCGCAGATCGTGACGTTCTGAAGGCTAAGTGGGCTGAGCTGAAGGGCACCGGCACCTACGAGCAGTTCGTTAAGGACTATCTCGCAGAGCAGGGTTATGAGCTCACCACCACCTACAATCTTGGATACACCTCCGATCCTGTGACCTGGGATGTCCTGAACACCTCCAGACAGGCAGACTCCGAGCAGATCGTTCACACCTATGACGGTCTGATGGAGTATGACGTAGAGAACGTTCAGCAGCCCGCACTGGCTACCAGCTGGGAAGTATCTGAGGACGGAACCGTTTACACCTTCCACATCCGCGAGGGCGTTCAGTGGGTTGATTCCCAGGGACGTAAGGTTGCTGATGTTAAGGCTGACGACTTCGTTGCAGGTATGCAGCACATGATGGATACCATGGCAGGTCTTGAGTACCTGGTACAGGGCATCATCGTTGGCGCTAACGAGTACATCGGCGGCGAGACCACCGATTTCAGCACCGTTGGTGTTAAGGCTCTGGATGACTACACTGTACAGTACACTCTGGAGTACAACTGCCCCTTCTTCATGACCATGCTTGGTTACAACGTATTCGCTCCCATGAGCAGAGATTACTACACCTCTCAGGGTGGTAAGTTCGGCGAGGAGTTCAATGCGGATGACGAGAGCTATGTCTATGGTACCGATCCCGACCACATTGCTTACTGCGGTCCTTATCTGGTAACCAACGCTACCAAGGAGGCAACCATTGTCTTCGAGGCTAACCCTACCTATTGGAACAAGGATAACATCAACATCAAGAAGATCGTTTGTGTCTTCGAGGATGGCACTGATGCTACCAAGACCTACACCGATGCAGTTGCAGGCACCATCGCAGGCGCTGGTCTGAACACCTCCTCCATCGAGGTTGCCAAGGCTGACGGCGTATTCGATGAGTATGCTTACATCTCCGGTACCGAGGCTACCACCTTCAACGGTTTCCTGAACATCAACCGTAAGGCATTCGCTAACTTCAACGATGCTACCGTTGCTGTTTCCTCTAAGACCGTTACCGATGCTGAGAGAACCGCAGCAGCTCTGCAGAACGTACACTTCCGCAGAGCACTGACCTCCTCCGTCGATCGTGGAACCTACAATGCACAGTCCGTAGGCGAAGAGCTGAAGCTCAACAACCTGAGAAACAGCTACACCCCCGGAACCTTCGTCACCATCGACGAGGATGTTACCATTGATATCAACGGCACTGCTACCACCTTTGCTGCAGGCACCTACTATGGCGCTATCATGCAGGCTCAGTTCGATGCAGACGGTCTGCCTATCACTGTTTGGGATCCCACCGCTGACGGCGGCATCGGCTCTTCCGACGGATTCGACGGCTGGTACAATGTAGACTTCGCTAAGAGCGAGCTGGCTACCGCAGTTTCTGAGCTGGCAGCTGCCGGTGTTGAGGTATCCGCTGCAAATCCTATCCAGCTGGATGTTCCTTACTTCTCCGGAAGTGAGACCTACACCAACCGTGCTAACTCTCTGAAGCAGTCCATCGAGGGAGCCCTGGAAGGTGTTGTTATCAACCTGATCCCTTGCGAATCAGCTACCGACTGGTACTATGCAGGATACTATCCTGAGTACGGATATCAGATGAACGCTGACTTCATGGATGTTTCCGGATGGGGCCCTGACTATGGTGATCCTCAGACCTACCTGGATACCATGCTTCCTGACTATGCAGGTTACATGGTTAAGTCCATCGGTATGTTCTAAGATTTCGTTGTAAAATCAGTTATCTGATAAATAAAAGAAGTGTGAAATGCACAGGGAGAATGGGCATTTGCCCATTCTCCGTTTGTGTGTTCCTAGAGTGATTTGATTATGGGTAAATATTTACTGAGACGTTTTTTACATGGAATGGTATCGGCTTTCGTGGTCGTTGCGATCATTATGATCATGATCTATTCCACTTTGGACCGGAACCTGATCTTTGCTACAGATAATGTCTATCGTAACCTGGGCAATAATCAGAAGACGGCTTATCAATATCGTAAGTGGCAGGAGTATGGTTACATCGACCTGCTGACTTATACGGACTATATCAAGATGCTTGTTGCCAACGGGGAACTCACTGAGGAAGAAGCATCTTCTGTCAACAGCATCGCTAAGACGGAAGACGCCGACAGCGAGGCAGTGGCTGAGTACGTAGCGAAGTTTAACGAATATTGTGCTGAGAACGGGTATACCGTGCTGCGTCTGAAAGCAGTCATGGCATCCCCGAAGAAATATGCGAGCGGAGGTCAGCAGCAGCTTTTTGCCTATCGTGACAGACCTCTGTACACCCGTCTGGTATCTTATGTGACCAGACTCATTAGTGTGGATAATATTCATACCGTTGAAAACATCGAAGGAGAGCGGGGTCTGACCTTTACCTGGTATGATCCTGCGTATGGTGGAGAGAAGTTTTCCCCCGCCATCATCGGCAACGGTACGTATCATAAATATCTGCTTTACTTTGACGACAGATTTCCTTTCATTCATCAGAACCTCGTAACCCTGAGACTGGGTACTTCCTATGCAGTCAATGCGGGTGTCGATGTGTTCGAGACCATGAACAAACCCCAGGGCGCATATGTGACCAAAACGGTTCATTACCCCACCGGACTGGTGGAGGAATCCGCAGATGATGTACATACCGCAGTTTATGTGGAAGGCTCCCTGGAAAGCAGCATGGTTAACACCGATCGTTTTACGGATGATTATACCGGCGTGACCACTTATAAGAGCGGTCTGTCCAAGGTGGGTTATTCCTTCAAGATCGGTATCTTCTCCGTTCTGTTTGCTTATCTCATCGGTATTCCTCTCGGAATTCTGATGGCACTGTACAAGGATAAGCTTCTGGACAAGATCGGAACCATGTACATCATCTTCATCATTGCGGTTCCTTCCCTGGCCTACATCTTCCTGTTCAAGGCCATCGGTGGAAAGCTGGGATTGCCTACAACCTTTGATATGGCATCCAGCAGCCCGCTGTATTATGTACTGCCCGTCGTTTCCCTGACTCTGCCTTCTGTCGGTGGTCTGATGAAGTGGCTGCGCCGCTACATGATCGACCAGATGAATTCCGATTATGTAAAGTTTGCAAGAAGCGGCGGTCTGTCCGAGCGTGAGATCTTCTTCAAGCACATCCTGAAGAATGCATCCATCCCCATCATCCACGGTATTCCTGCCGGTGTGCTGGGAGCTCTGGTAGGAGCCCTGATCACCGAGCGTGTGTACACCGTCCCCGGCGCCGGTGGATTGCTGACCCAGGCTATCGGTGCATATGATAACGGTGTTATCGTAGGTGTGACTCTGTTCTACGCATCCCTGAGCGTGGTATCCCTGATCCTGGGTGATGCCCTGATGAGTATCGTAGATCCCCGCATTTCCTACACCTCCAAGAGTCGATAAGGGAGGTGCAGAAGTTGAAAGAGAATGTTATGGAAAACAAAGAATTGAGAGATCTGAGCGAATTCGGTCTCACCGACGAAGAACTCTTCACACCGGTGGATCACAACGCTCTGGAATCCGAGAAGATCACGGCTCCCCGTTATTCCTACTGGAGATCGGTGTTCCGCGTGTTCTTCAAGAAAAAGGTTAATATCTTTATCCTTGCCCTGCTGCTGTTCATCATTGCCTTTACTTATATCTACCCCGCATTCACGGAGTATGACCGGTTCGGCAACCTGGCAGATGCTTCCGCAAAGCATTTGACCCCTTCCGCAGCAATCGCAAAATTTGGCATGAGCATCCATTGGATCTTCGGTACCGGTGCATCCGGACAGTCCACCTTCGATGCCATCTGGAACGGCGCACGGCTTTCCGTGTCCCTGGCACTGATCTGCGCCGCGATCAACATGACCATCGGTGTGCTCCTGGGAGCCGTTTGGGGATTCTCCAAGAAGTTCGATATGTTCATGACTGAGGTTTACAACATCGTTGCGAACGTACCTTACATCCTGCTGATCTCCGTGCTGATGCTGATCCTGGGCCCCACCTTCTGGACTCTGGTCTTCGCTATGACCATCACCGGATGGATTACCATTGCGTACTTCATCCGTACGCAGGTTATCATCATCCGTGACCGTGAGTACAACCTGGCTTCCAGATGTCTTGGAACCCCCATTACCCGCATCGCCACCAAGAACATCCTGCCTTTCATGACGTCCGTCATTGTGACCCTGCTGGCAACGGAGATCCCTTCCTACATCTCCTACGAGGTGTTCCTGGCATACATCCAGATGGGTCTTTCCGAGACCACCCTGGGCCGTATGATCTACGACGCCGAGAGCGCAATGGTTACCCCCGGATGGGAGTTTGAATTCTGGACTCCCGTGGCTGTCACCTCCATCATTACCGTCACTCTGTATGTGATCGGCCAGAACCTGGGTGATGCTTCGGATCCCCGGACACACATGTGATTGATACTAGGGTCAACAGTCAAAACTGTAAGTCATGCTTGCATGAACGCACGGTTTTGACTGAATGACCCGAACAAACATGAGCAAGTAGCGATTTCCTGCGAAGCGGGAAAGCAGCGGATTGCGAATGTTTGCAGGATTGCGTAAGTTGCAACGCAACGAAGCAATCCGTGGTATCAACAAGTCATGAAATAGTGAACAAAGAAAGAATCGATACTATGGAAAACAAAAAGGTTTTATTATCCATCCGGGATCTGGATGTTAAATTCCGCGTGCGTGGTCGTATCCTGACCGCAATCCGCAGCATCTCCCTGGATATTTACGAGAATGAATCCATCGCCATCGTGGGTGAGTCCGGTTCCGGTAAGTCCGTATTTACCAAGACCTTCGCCGGCATGCTGGATTCCAACGGATACATCTCCAACGGACATGTGGTGTTCCACGATGAAGAGCTGGAAGATACTTACGTCAAGCTGAATCCTTCCGCAAGAAGAGCACTCGGCAGACTGATCCGTAAGATGCAGGAGTACAGCAAGCTCACTTCCGGCGCTGACACCTATCGTCAGATCCTGGATCTCGAGGCTGCACACCGCGCAAAGATCTCCCTTTCCGATGAGGAAGACGAGAAGATGACCGCAGACATCGAAGCACTGAGGTTCCAGCGCACCGAGACCTTCAACCTGCGTCAGACCTTCGATACCAAAAACGAGAAGGACAAGATCAAAGCAGCCGGAGAGAAGATCGAAGCTCTGGATGCAAAGATCAAGAAAGCAGAAGAGGATCGCGAGAAGCTGATCCGCGAGCGCAGAGAGGCAGCCGAGAAGGATGCTGCCTACATGAAGTCCTACAACGACAAGAAGGCAGAGCTTCAGGCAAAGTACGACAAAGAGATCACTGCTGATGTGGACTCCAAGACCAAGGAGTACGCTGAACTCCTTGCAAAGGAAATCTACATCTCCATCGGTCGTTACAACTGGAGACGCCGCAGAAAGGCTATCAAGCGTCTGAGCGAATCCGCGAAGAAGGCTTATCAGCTGGGACATGATATGTCCACCGCTGAGAAGAGATCCCAGATCTTCGAGCAGGATATGTATGTGGAACTGAAGGATGAGACTGCTGACAAACTGCATGGCACCTGTCAGCTGGATCTTTCCAAGATCACCTTCCCTTCCGACTGGAGCCAGATCCGTGGAACCAAGATCGCAACCGTGTTCCAGGATCCCATGACTTCCCTGAACCCCATCATCACCATCGGTAAGCAGATCACTTCCGTCATTCTGAAGCATCAGAACTGCTCCGAGGCTGAGGCGAGAGCAAGAGCTCTGACCCTGATGAAGCAGGTTGGTATTCCCAATGCGGAGAATCGTTTCGACGATTATCCCTTCCAGTACTCCGGTGGTATGAGACAGCGTATCGTTATCGCCATCGCACTGAGCTGCCAGCCTAAGATCCTCATCTGTGATGAGCCTACCACCGCCCTGGATGTGACCATTCAGGCACAGATCCTGAAGCTGATCAAGGATCTGCAGAAGAAGTACAACTACACCATCGTGTTCATTACCCATGACCTGGGCGTGGTAGCCAATGTGGCTGACCGTGTGGCAGTTCTTTATGCCGGACAGGTGGTTGAGCTTGGTAAAGTCGACGAGATCTTCTATGATCCCAAGCACCCGTACACCTGGGCACTGCTTTCCAGTTTGCCCCAGCTTGCAGAGAAAGGTACGGAACTGTACTCCATCACCGGAACCCCTCCTTCTCTGTACAATAAGATCGTGGGTGACGCATTTGCACCCCGTAACCCTTATTGCCTGAAGCTGGATACCCTGGAAGAGCCCCCCATGTTCCGCGTGACCGATACTCATTACGCAAAGACATGGCTTCTGGATCCCAGAGCTCCCAAGGTTGAAAAGCCCGCAATTATCAATGATATTCACGGCAAGTTACTTGCTACTTATCACATTTAGGAGGTTTCCGGCGTGTCACAAGTGAAAGAAAATAATGAAGTCCGTGGCCGGAAGTCTGTTCTGCCGGAGCATGGCCCCATCGATGAAAACGGCAGAGAGATTCTGTTGTCCCTGAAGAATGTAGACATCACCTTCGGTAAGGGCGACAGCGCAGTCAAGGCAGTTAAAGACGCAAGTTTTGATATTTATAAGGGAGAGACCTTCTCCCTGGTAGGAGAGTCCGGATCTGGTAAGACCACCATCGGACGCGCAGTCATCTGCGTTAACCCCTGCTCCGCTGGTGAAATCCAGTACAAGGGTGTCCGTATTTCCGGCAAGATCCCCAAGGCCCTGGACCGGGAGCTCATTCGTGAGATCCAGATGGTATTCCAGGATCCCGCTGCCTGCTTGAACGAGAGAGCAACGGTTGATTACATCATTTCCGAGGGTCTGTACAACTTCCATCTCTTCGAGAACGAAGCAGATCGTGTACAGAAGGTTGAGAAGATCATCAAGGAGGTAGGCCTCCTTCCTGAGCATCTGACCCGTTACCCTCACGAGTTCTCCGGCGGACAGAGACAGCGTATCGGTCTCGCCAGAGCAATGGTCATGGAGCCCCAGCTGGTTGTGGCCGATGAGCCCATCTCTGCACTGGATGTCTCCATCCGTGCACAGGTCCTGAACCTGCTGAAGAAGTTCCAGGAAGAACGTCAGATCACTTATCTGTTCATCGCTCACGACCTGTCCATCGTTCGTTACATCTCCGATCGTATCGGCGTTATTTACAAAGGAAATATCGTGGAGATCGCACCTGCGGAAGAGCTGTTCAACTTCCCTCTGCATCCCTACACCCACTCTCTGATCTCTGCGGTTCCCATCCCGGATCCCAGCCTGGAGAAGAATAAGGTGCTGTACACCTATGATCCTTCCATCCATGACTATTCCGAGGATCAGCCTGAGATGGTATGCATCGGACATGATCACTATGTCTTTGGTAACAAGAAGGAGATCGAGGAGTACAAGGCCATCCGTGAAAAGAATGAGCCTGTAAAGTCCCTGAATATCCTGACTCCCGAAGAGATGGAGAAGTATCGCGAAGAAGAAGAAAAGAAGGTGGAGGCAGCCGGCAACGAGCCTGCTATTGCGGGAAGTGATTACATCCTGGATGCTCCTCTTCATGACACCGGTAATCTGTGGCTTGGAGTACTGAGTTTCTTCCTTCCCGTTATCGGACTCATTGCAGCATTTATCTTCCGTGCGAAGAACTACATCCGCAACTACAAGGTCTGTCTCAAGGGCGTGATCGCATTTGCCATCGTCCTGGCAATCCTGGTTGTATTGTTCCTGTTCTTCCTGCTTCTTGCAACGCTGTAAATCTGACAAACCAGTCAGATTTTCATAAACCCATAATCAAACGGACACCCCGAAAGGAAACCCTTTCGGGGTGTTCGCCGTTCTAAATACATATACTCGCGCAGTTTTCCGCTTTATGATATAATGTCTGTGTATGTTCAGACATCTGTCTGACGGATCGCAACAAGCGAAAAGGAGGGTATATGAAAGTATTTTGTAAAAGATTTTTCACTGTACTTGCCGTATTTGCACTTTGTCTGTTGTCCGGAATCGGAACCGTCCATGCAAAAGCCGCTACCGGGTTTACGGTTGTAAACGTAGACGGAAAATGCCGGTTTTTGGAAGGCTCCTATGATGCCAAGAAACTGAACGTCAGCGATACCAAGGAAATGAGCGAGCTGTCCAAGAAGATCAAGGACGGCGATTCTCTTACGTTTTATGGGATCAACGCAGCGGTCACCGTAGAACTGAGTGTGAAGCTGAAGGAACTGGCTGTTGTTCAGTCCTTCATGCCTCTTGTTACTGCGAAGAGTATTGAAACCGTTTATATCACCGGCGGTTCCACCGCAGTTGTACACTGCGATGTGACCAACGCATATCTTTACAGCGATGCGGTCGCTACCTTTGACGGTAACGTGACCAACCTGATATTTGCCGCATCCGGATCTGTTGCACCTACCCCCAGTGTCAACACCACAGGAACCATTTCCTATTTCGAGAAGCAGGACGCTTCCGGAGATGTAGTCCAGGGCCTGTACGATTTCAAGAAGGGCAAGTTCGCCACGAACAAGGGCGCCCTTATCACCCCGGCTGCCGAGTACAAGACTTCCGGTGTGAAGCCCTCCGATAAGGCAGAAGTAAACGAAAAGAAGACGGATCCCAAGACCTTCTCCAAAAAGATGAGCGCTTATGCGGATGTCTTCGACGCAACCTATTATGTTGAAAAGTATCCGGATCTGAAGGAAGCATTCGGTAATGATACGAAGGCTCTGTTCAATCATTTCCTGAACTGTGGTATGAATGAGGGAAGACAGGGCTGTGCAGACTTTGATCCGAAGTTTTACATGAGCCAGTATTCGGATCTGCAGAAGGCATTCGGAACCGATACCGTGGCCTATTATATCCATTACATCCAGTTCGGAAAGAAGGAAGGCAGAAAAGCCGTTCAGTAATCCTGCCGAGGGGATTTTATGAATTTTCTCAAGAAGATTTATTTCGGGATCATGATCCTTATCATATTGGCCTGTATCGCTGTGATGATGTGTGCCATGAATCCCACATTAACGGAGTCCGTAGCGGGCATTCTGTACGGTACGGAGAACACAAAGGGACTGCTGGAGGGAAGGGATTCCTCCGAAGATATCTCTGTGAGCGAGATCATCGCCACCATTCCGGATAATGTGGATGGCAAGAGCGGCTATCAGCCTGTGTCCGGATCCGGAGAGCAGGTGGACGATACCGAGGCCAAAACCCTGCGGGAGCGTCTGGGAACCGGTGAGACCGGAGAGGATCTCACCTTCGATCCGCTCTTTTACCCTTACTATGCCATGCTGACGGAGGACCAGCAGACCATTTACCGTCAGATCTATGCCAACGCACAGGAGGGAAACGCTTCCTTCTCACCGAAGGTGGAAGTGAACACGCAGGATCTGCAGAACGCCTTTGAGGCGGTGGTGGGAGATCACCCGGAACTGTTCTATCTTGAGACCGGATATTCCGTAAAGTATACCCAGAAGGGCATGGTGGTGGAAGTGGACCTTTCCTACTACACCCTGCTGAATGATCTGGATCGTCAGACGGAAGTCTTCCGTCAGGCTGCTTCCGATATCATTACTGCGGCAGCGGCTTATACATCGGATTATGACAAGGAAAAGTACGTTCATGATGCTCTGATCCAGCTGGTCAGCTACAATGCTTCCGCGAAGATGAGCCAGAGTGCTTACAGCGCTCTGATCAATCAGTCTTCGGTCTGCGCCGGTTATTCCAGAGCTTACCAGTATATTCTGCAGCGTCTGGGAATTCCCTGTTATTACTGCACCGGCAGCTCCGGCGAGGATCATGCCTGGAACATCGTAAAGCTCTCTGACGGCTATTATAATGTGGATGTGACCTGGGATGACACGGATCCCGCCACCTACGATTACTTTAACCGGACGGATGCGGATTTCGCCGGCACCCATGTGCGAAAGAGCCTTTCTGTTTACCTGCCGGCCTGCAATGCAGTCAGCTATCGCGGTCTGGAGAGCTCCGGACCGAAGGACGTGATCATCGAGCAGACAGAAGAAGGAGATGAGACCGTGACACGGCCTTCCTCCGCTTTGGATGCACCCATCAATCCCAACCCCACAGAACCTCTCCGGTATGACGATCCCTTTGGCGGAACCCCGGCAGAGGTGGAGGAGGAGCCTTCCGATACCACTTTGGATGTATCCGGGAACGTGATCTACCTTGGCGATATGGAGGAACTGGCATCCCTGGCATTAAAGTATTCCGATGTGTGCTGGAGCATTTCACAGTATTACGATGCCTGCAAGAAGGCAATGGTGGAGGCCGGAACGGGTCAGCAGAACTTCCTGATCATTATCCCTTCCTCCATGTACAACGCGGTGGAGAGCACTTATGTATCCGGCGCTTACAAGAACGGATATGTGACCTCCGCACTGGAAAGCCTGAAGATGACCAATTTCCAGATCACATTACAGGCTCAGAAATTCGGCAACGGCTATTATAAGCTGTATCACAACGTGGATACCTGGTAAAAAGAATTCCGGTAAAATATATGAATGCAAAGAACCCCGTCCTGAAAGATCAGGACGGGGTTCTCTTACGTTCGTTATTTGGATGCTCCGGATCAAGAGTGCTTAGCGATGAATTCCTTCATGGCAGTAAAGCTCTCAGTGGAGAGGTCATGCTCCACACGGCAGGCATCTTCCCTCGCAATGACAGGATCCACACCGAGGCTGATGAGCCAGCCGGAGAGAAGTTCATGGCGCTCATAGATCATTTCAGCGATCTGTTTGCCTTCCTCGGTAAGATAGATATATCCTTCCGGAGAAAAGGTTACGTGATTCTTTTCCCGGAGGTTTTTCATGGCCACGCTGACGCTAGATTTCTTATAGCCCAGGTGATTCGCAACATCCACCGAGCGGACCACGGGTTTTTCCTTGCTCAGGATCAGAATGGCTTCCAGATAATCTTCTGCGGATTCGTTGATATGCATGTCATACCTCCCATACAGATGCATTTTATCACATCTTTTGGCACGGACTCAATGAAGGAATTCTTAATTCTACATAAATTCTCAATATTTTTTCCAGCAGGACGGCTTTAACAGGATCAGCATGGGGAACAGCTCCAGACGGCCGGCCAGCATGTCAAACATCAGGACGATCTTGGAAAGAGGACTGTAGATGGCGAAGTTCTGTGTGGGGCCCACCAGATTCAGTCCGGGTCCGATGTTGTTCAAAGTCGCGGTAACAGCGGTGAAGTTGGTGGTGAAGTCGTATTCGTCCAGAGAGATCAGCAGAATACTTGCCACCAGGATCACTACATAGGAGACCATGTATACGTTGGTGTTCCGAAGGGTGTCATGAGCCACGGAGCGTCCGTCCATACGGATCTTCTGGACCTGTCTCGGGTGGATCATGTTGGACAGTTCCTTGTTGATCGTCTTTACCAGGATGATGATACGGGAAATCTTGATACCGCCCGCGGTACTGCCGGAGCAGGAGCCGATGAACATCATGGCCACCAGGATGGTCTTGGACAGGCTGGGCCACAGATCGAAGTCTGTGGTGGAGAAGCCGGTGGTGGTGATGATGGAGGCTACCTGGAAGGCTGCATGCCGCACGCTTTCTCCCAGATTCCGGTATAGATGGAAAATATCACCGGTGATGACTGCGGTGCCTGCCACCAGCAGGAAGAGGTACACACGCACTTCCTCGATGGAGAAGGCATCCTTCCACTGCTTGCGCAGGAGATAGAAGTACACGGAGTAGTTGATACCGCTGAGGATCATAAAGATGGTGATGGCCCATTGTGCCGCTGCACCATAGGATCCGATGCTGGTATTCAGCACTCCGAAACCACCGGTTCCTACGGTTCCGAAGGTCAGGGTCATGGCAGTGTACAGATCCATACCGCAAAGCAGATAGGTGACCACAGCCGCTACAGTGATGAGCACATACATCTCGTACAGGATCTTTGCGGAATCCCGGACTCTCGGTACCAGCTTGCCCACGGAGGGACCGGTGCTTTCCGCACGCATCAGGTTCATGGTGGAGCCGCCCATCAAGGGCAGGACAGCCATGATGAACACGAAGACGCCCATACCTCCGATCCAGTGGGTAAAGCTCCTCCAAAAGAGGGCTGACCGGTGGAGATGCTCCACATCCGACAGGATACTGGCTCCTGTGGTGGTGAATCCGGAGATGGTCTCAAAGAGGGCGTCGATGTAATTGGGAATATCTCTGGTAAAGACAAAGGGCAGAGCACCGATGAGACTGAGGAAGATCCAGCCGAAGGCCACGGTGACGAAGCCTTCTCTCATATACAGATCCTTGGATTTCGGCTGGAAGCGCTTCAGACCGGCTCCCAGGAAGAAACTGATCAGTGCTGTGATCACATATGCCAGGATACATTCCGGTTCGCGGTAGACCAGTGCCACGATGGCCGGAAGGAGCAGGAGGGCGGATTCAAATTCCAGCAGCCATCCCACGATATACAGGACCATTGCAAAGTTCATGGATAACGATTCCCCCTGTTACTGTAAGATATCCCGGATATCGGTCATTCCGAGGTGGGTCATTACCACGATGACAGAGTCGCCGATCTGAATGGTATCGGAGCCGGTGGGCAGGATGATGGTGCCCTTGCGGTTGATACAGCAGATGGTGATATTATCCTTGAGTTTCAGCTGGGCGATGGGAGTGCCGGTGACGGCGGAATCCTCTTTGATCAGGAATTCCAGAGCCTCGGCTTTGCCTTCCTCCAGACGGTACAGGTTCTCCACGTTGCTTCCCAGAGATTCGTTCATGGCGCGGACATACTTGACAATAATGTCAGCTGTCAGCAGTCTGGGGAAGATGGTGGTATCCAGCTTCATGTCAGCCATAACGGAGTTGAAATTGATGCGGTTGATCTTCGTTACGACCTTGGCGTGAGAGATCCGCTTCACCAGCAGGGAATCCAGAATGTTCTCCTCATCGAAACCGGTGAGAGCCACAAAGCCGTCCACATTTTCGATCCCTTCCTGCAGCAACAGCTTTTCGTCGGTGCCGTCACCGCAGATGACGGTGGACTTGGGAAGGAGCTCTGCCAGCTTTTCGCAGCGATCCTCATCCAACTCGATGATCTTGGTGGAGATGCCCACGGCGTTGAGACGCTTTGCAAGATAATAGGAGATCTTGCCCCCACCCACCAGCATGGCGGTCTTGATGCGGCTGCTGCCGATGCCGATCTTGTTGAAGAAAGCGGTAGCGATCTGGGGCTTTGCCAGGAAGGCCACCACGTCGTTTTCCTGGAACACGTAATTACCGCGGGGGATGATGACTTCATCGCCGCGGCGGACGGAGCAGATCAGGATATCCATATCCAGTCCGCTTCGGATATTGCGGAGTTCCATGCCGCAAAGCTTGCAGCTGTCCGTCACACGGAAGTGCATCATCTCAATGAGACCCTTGAAGAAAGAGTCGATCTTAACAGCGGAGGGGAACTGGAAGATCCGGGCGATCTCGTTTGCCACGGAAAGCTCCGGATTGATGATCATGCCGATGCCCAGTTCTTCCCGAAGGAAGGGAGCGTCCGGAGTGTACAGAGGGTTCCGTACCCGGGCGATGGTCTTACATTTACCGGCCTTGCGGGCGATGCAGCAGCACAGGAGGTTTTCTTCATCCGATCCCGTGACGGCGATGAGGAGGTCTGCGTAAGAGATCCCGGCCTCCTGCAGAGTGCGGAAGCTGACGCCGTTGCCCACAACTCCTTTCGCATCACATTCATCTGTGGCGGATGCCACCTTTTCCGGTCTGGTATCGATCACCACGATGTCGTGATTTTCACTGCTGAGCTGCTGAGCCAGGGTGATACCAACCTTGCCGCAGCCGACGATGATAATATTCATAGAAAAGTTATCTCCTTCAAAAAAACCACCACGTATTATACCACAAAATCGGAAAAGTTTGCATCTTTTGCGACGGTCTGTTAAGATACCATGTGGAAAAATTACAGGTGCCGGAGGGGAGCTGACTTTTCGTATCCCGAAGAGAACCCCGGTCCGGAGAATAGGGAAGCAGGTGCAAGGCCTGCGCGAACCCGTCGCTGTATGGAAGGAGCTTTTTCTCGTTGGAGCGTTGCTGCAACTGTCGTAGCGGACAAGCCACTGGGGACACCCGGGAAGGCGGAGAGGAGCGAAGAGATCCGAGCCAGAAGACCTGCCTGTAATGGAACTGCAGACCACGCGGACTTGGTCTCCTGCAGCTGATCAGACACTCCAATGTTCCATGCAAAAGATTTCCTCTTTTGCACTTTTTTGGTGTGCTTTTGAAACTGCGAGACTACTGCGGCAGGGCAGTAGTCTTTTTTGGTTCCGTTTCCGACACCAAGTAAGATGCAATACAGGAGGTTTGAAAAAATGGAAGAATCCAAGAAGAGTAACAAAGGTTTAGTGATCGGCGTGATCGCTCTGGTAGCAGTTGCTGCCGTTCTGGCAATCGTGTATTTCGTTGCACGCCCCAAGGCAGCGGAAGGCTCCAAGGCAGTTACCATCGAAGTGGTAAACAAGGCCGGTGAGTCCACTGTTTACAATGTAAAGACCGATGCAGAGTTCCTGCGCGGCGCAATGGATGAGGCAAAGGGCCTGACCTATGACGGCTCCGAGAGCGAGTACGGTTTCTATGTAGAGTCTGTCAACGGTGAGGTTGCTGATTACAGCGTGGACGGTTCCTACTGGTCCATCTATGTTAACGGCGAGTATGGTATGTACGGCATCGATCAGCAGGTCGTGAACGACGGCGATGCGTTCAAACTGGCTTATGAGTGCTACACCGCAGAATAATCAGAAAAACAGACTGACGGTGAGGGATATCGCCCTCGTCGGCATGATGGTGGCAGTGATCGAGGTTTGTAAGGCGGCTCTGAGTTTCCTGCCGAACGTGGAGCTGACTTCTTTCTGGCTGATCCTGTTCACCCTCTTTTTCGGGTGGAAAATTGTACTGGTGGTGCCGGTGTTCATTCTGGTGGAGGGCATGATCTACGGAATTCATGTCTGGTGGATCATGTATCTTTATGTCTGGCCCTTACTGGTGACGCTGGCCTGGCTGAACCGGAAGCGGGAGGGAGCCCTGTTCTGGGCCATCCTGTCCGGTACCTTTGGTCTTTCCTTCGGCTTTCTGTGCTCCTTTGTCTATCTGTTCATCGGAGCGGCAAGCGGAGGACTGAGCTACGGTTTCAGTTACATGTTTTCCTGGTGGGTGGCCGGGATCCCCTGGGATCTGGTGCACTGCGTCGGCAACTTTACGTTGATGCTGGTGCTCTACAAACCGGTGCATCTGGCCATGACCAAGGTGCATTTCATTTTCGAAAAAGAATAAGTAGCAAAAGACCCTTGTGAAGAGCGGCAGGAGCCGTTCTGAATGAGGGTCTATTCTTTTGCTTGTCAGAGCGGGCAGGTTTCGATTATAATAATGTGTCGGTCTGTGCCACTTTGTCTGCAAAGTCGGGATCGGCAGAAAGAGAGGGCCATGCATGAAACGAGTGTTTATCATTGTACTGGACAGCTTTGGATGCGGGGAAGCGCCTGACAGCGCTGCCTTCGGTGATTACGGCGTAAGCACCATCCGTGCAGTGACCACCTCTTCGAAACTGAATGTTCCCAATATGAAGAAGCTGGGACTGTTCCGGATCGACGGTGTGCAGGTGGCGGAGGGCTTTGACCGCGGCGAGCATACCGAGGGCGTTATCGCCCGGATGCAGGAACGCAGTGCCGGCAAGGATACCACCATCGGACATTGGGAGATCGCCGGGATCCATTCCCCCGATCCGCTTCCCACTTATCCCGACGGATTCCCGGAGGAAGTCCTGGAAGCTTTCCGTAAGGCCACGGGGCGGGGCGTGCTGTGCAACAAGCCCTATTCCGGTACCGATGTGATCCGGGATTACGGAGAAGAGCATCTCCGCACCGGAGATCTCATTGTCTATACCTCTGCCGACAGTGTCTTTCAGATCGCAGCCCATGAGGACAAGGTTCCCGTGGAGCAGCTTTACGAGTACTGCCGTATGGCAAGACAGATCCTGCAGGGAAAGCACGGTGTGGGCCGCGTCATCGCGAGACCCTTTATCGGGGAACCCGGGAATTTCACCCGAACCTCCAGACGTCATGATTTTTCCCTTCTTCCGCCTTCCGTTACCATGCTGGATCAGCTGAAGGAAGCAGGGAAGGATGTCATTGCCGTGGGCAAGATCCAGGACATCTTTGTGGGACAGGGCATCACGGAACATGTCTACACTTCCGGTAATCCGGAGGGCATCGACCGGACCCTGGAGTACATGGACCGGGATTTTGACGGACTCTGTTTTGTCAATCTGGTGGACACCGACATGATCTACGGACACCGCCGGGATATTGACGGATACGCGGCAGCCCTGACTTATTTTGACGAGCATCTTCCCCTCATGCTGGCGAAGATGAGACCGGAGGATCTGCTGATCATCACGGCAGACCACGGATGTGATCCTTCCTACACACGGACCACGGATCACACCAGAGAATATGTACCCATGCTGATGTGGAGAAAGGACCTTCGGCCCGAAAATCTGGGCACCCGGAGCACCTTCGCAGACATCGGAGCCACTGTGCTGCACGAATTCGGTATCGAGCCGAAGTTCGAAGGCACATCTATGCTATAGAACTTTGTAATTTGTTATTAGATTTGGAGATGAAACATGTCAGACCTGAAGAAAGAGATCAACAGACGGCGTACCTTCGCCATTATTTCCCACCCCGATGCCGGTAAGACCACGCTGACGGAGAAGTTCCTGCTGTACGGCGGAGCCATCAATCTGGCCGGTTCCGTCAAGGGAAAAGCCACCGCAAGACACGCGGTTTCCGACTGGATGGAGATCGAGAAGGAGAGAGGTATTTCCGTCACCAGCTCCGTCCTGCAGTTTGAGTATGACGGATTCTGCATCAACATTCTGGACACCCCGGGGCACCAGGATTTCTCGGAGGACACCTATCGTACCCTGATGGCAGCGGACTCCGCAGTCATGGTCATTGATGCATCCAAGGGTGTTGAGGCTCAGACCCGGAAGCTCTTCAAGGTCTGCGTCATGCGGAAGATCCCCATCTTTACCTTTATCAACAAGATGGACCGTGACGCCATGGACACCTTCGACCTGCTGGACGATATCGAGAAGGAGCTGGGCATCGCAACTTGCCCTGTCAACTGGCCCATCGGTTCCGGTAAGGATTTCAAGGGTGTATACGACCGTGAAAAGCAGGTGGTCATCTGCTATTCCGATACCGAGAAGGGAACGAAGGAAGGCATCGCCACCGAGATCCCTGTCAGCGACGAAGCCCTTCTGAGAAGCACCATCGGTGATGCAGCGGCGGACAAGCTCTTCGAGGAGATTGACCTGCTGGACGGCGCCGGTGCAGACTTTGATCTGGAGACCGTGCGGAAGGGTGATCTGACTCCCGTGTGCTTCGGTTCCGCACTCACCAACTTTGGTGTGGAGATCTTTCTGAAGCATTTCCTGAACATGGCCACCACACCCCTTCCCCGGAAGGCGGACATCGGTCTGGTGGATCCCGTGGAGGAGGAGTTCTCCGCATTCGTGTTCAAGATCCAGGCAAATATGAACAAGGCACACAGAGACCGTGTAGCCTTCATCCGTGTGTGCTCCGGACGCTATGACGCCCAGGAGGAAGTACGCCACGTACAGGGAGGCAAGGTGATGCGTCTGTCCCAGCCTCAGCAGATCATGGCGGATGAGAGAAAGATCCTCTCCGAGGCCTATGCCGGAGATATCATCGGTGTCTTCGATCCCGGTATCTTCTCGATCGGAGATACCCTCTGCGCACCCAAGAAGAATTTCCGCTACGAGGGCATCCCCACCTTCGCACCCGAGCATTTCGCAAGAGTGCGTCAGCTGGATACCATGAAGCGGAAGCAGTTCGTCAAGGGTATCGAGCAGATCGCCCAGGAAGGTGCCATCCAGATCTTCCAGGAACTCAATTCCGGTATGGAAGAGATCATCGTGGGTGTGGTCGGTGTGCTGCAGTTTGACGTCCTCAAGTATCGCCTTGAGAACGAATACAATGTGGAGATCCGTCTGGAGAACCTGCCCTATGAGCACATCCGCTGGATCGAGAACAAGGATGAAGTGGATGTGGAGAAGCTCTCCGGAACTTCCGACATGAAGAAGGTCCGTGACATGAAAGGAAATCCCCTGCTGCTCTTTGTCAACAGCTGGAGCGTGGGCATGACTCTGGACCGCAACAAGGGCCTTGTGCTCAGCGAGTTCAGCCGAAATTAAGCGTGGTAAACAAACGCCCGATATGCTATAATTCAAAAAGGGTATGCCTAAAAGCATGTCCCGAAGTCGAAAGGAGATCCGATATGGCTAAGAAAAATGCAACGGATAGAAATAACAGCATCATCCTTCAGGGTGATGACAAGTTTGGCGAGGTTCTCGTAAGCAATCATGTTGTCGCTACCATCGCGAACCTGGCTGCATCTGAAGTAGAAGGCGTCAGCAAGAAGAACGGAACTCTGGCAAGCGGTCTGATGAAGAAGGCGGGAATGAAGGAACAGCCAATCTCTTCCAAGGTTGAGATCCTTGGAGGTAAGGTGGAGGTTTCCATCGCAGTGACCGTAGAGTACGGTTTCCCCATCCCCACCGTCACCAAGCAGCTTCAGGACAAGGTGAAGACCAGCATCGAGAATATGACGGGTCTGGAAGTGACCGGCGTCAATGTCCGCGTCTCCGCCATCGCAGTGGAGTGATACCCTGACAACAGATAGGAGTAAGATTCCAATATGGGATTGAACAGACATGAACTGCGGGAGAGAGTGTTCAAGCTCTTGTTCCGTGTAGAATTTAACGAACCCGAAGAGATGCCGGAGCAGGTGCGCCTGTTCCTGGCAGATGAAGATACCGGAGCCGTATCCGATGACGCAACTTATATCGAGCGCAAGTACCAGGCTGTCCTGGACCGGATCCCGGAGCTGGATAAGATCATCAACGACAACACCACCGGCTGGACCACTTCCCGTATGGGAAAGGTGGAACTGACGGTGCTTCGTCTTGCGGTTTTTGAGATGCGCTATGATGATGACATTCCCGAGGGAGTTGCCATCGATGAGGCAGTGGAACTGGCGAAGACCTTCGGCCAGGAAAATGCAGGCGGTTTTGTAAACGCTATTCTCACCAAGGTGAAGAACGCGGGAAGCACCTCCGGACAGGAAGCTCCTGCGAAGGATACTGACAAGGATACGAATGCCTAAGACAGTATATTCAGTCGCACAATTAAACAATTACATCAAAAATATGTTCACGCAGGATTATCTACTGCAATCGCTGATGGTGAAAGGTGAGATCAGCAATTGCAAGTACCACTCCTCTGGACATATTTATTTTACGTTAAAGGATGAAAAGGGCGCCATCGCCTGCGTCATGTTCGCCGGGAACGCAAAAAGCCTTACATTTCGCTTAAGTGAGGGCCAGCAGGTCATCGTTTCCGGCAGTGTGGATGTGTACGAGCGGGACGGAAAATATCAGCTGTACGCAAGAAGCATCCGGCTGGACGGCGAGGGACTTCTGTATGAGCGCTTCGAACAGCTGAAAAAAGAGCTGGAGGAGCAGGGCATGTTTGCCCCGGAGTACAAGCAGCCCATTCCCTTCTATGTACGGAAGCTGGGTGTGGTAACGGCTCCCACGGGGGCGGCAGTCCGGGATATCATCACCGTGTCCAAACGTCGGAATCCTTTTGTACAGATCATTCTCTATCCCGCCATTGTTCAGGGGGCGGATGCACCCGCCAGTATTGTGGAGGGAATCCATGCTCTGGAGGCACAGGGAGTGGATGTGATCATTGTGGGCAGAGGCGGCGGATCCATCGAGGATCTGTGGGGCTTCAACGAACGGATCGTGGCCCAGGCAATCTTTGACTGTTCTGTCCCCATCATTTCCGCAGTGGGACATGAGACGGATTTCACCATCGCCGATTTTGTGGCGGACCTTCGGGCGGCAACCCCTTCCGCAGCGGCGGAACTGGCCAATCCGGACATCCGGACCCTGACGGGAGAACTGGAGCAGGATCGGAATCTGCTGACGGCTGCCATGATGCGCAGGATCCGTAAAGAACGGGAGACTGCGGCAAATCTGGAAAAGCATCTGCAGCTCTTAAGCCCCGCATCCAGAGTGCGTCGGTACCGGGAGGATCTGGTACGGCTGACGGAGCGGATACAGTCCTCCATGGATGGAAAAGTGAAGGAACACAAAGAGTTCCTCACCAGATGCTCGGAATCCCTCACCAGAGGAATGGAGGGGGCTCTCCGGAACAGCAGACAGACTCTGGCTCTTTATATGGAGCGCATGAAGGGACTGAGTCCCATCGGAAAGCTGAACAGCGGTTTTTCCTATGTGGCGGATGATGCCGGGAAGAACGTGAAGAGCATTCAACAGGTGAAGGTGGGAGATGCATTGACCATCCATATGACGGACGGTCAGGTCATCGCAAGGACAGAGGAGATCAGAGACAATGGCTGATAAGGAAAAACAGGAAGCATTAAGCCTCGAAGAGAATTTCGCCCTGCTGAAGCGGACGGTGGAAGCTCTGGAGGCAGAAGATATCAGTCTGGAGGATGCCTTCGCATCCTACAGCAAGGGAATGGAACTGCTGAAGACCTGTAACGAACAGATCGACCGCGTGGAGAAGCAGGTTCTGGTCCTCTCCGAAGGCGGAGAACTGAAGGAGTTTTGATGGAAGAAAGAGAATTTCAGACCATGCTCGCCAGCCGTACGGCAGAGGCGGAGGAAGTCCTGAAAAAATACCTTCCCGTTGTGGCAGGGCATCAGCATACCGTGCTGGAGGCCATGGAATACAGCCTGATGGCAGGCGGTAAACGGCTTCGCCCGGTGATGATGAAGGCTGCCTATGATGTGTTCGGCGGCAAGGGAAATATGGTGGAGCCTTTCATGGCGGCATTGGAGATGATCCACACCTACAGTCTGGTGCATGACGATCTTCCCGCCATGGATAACGATACCCTGCGCAGAGGCAAGGAGACCACCTGGAAGGCTTACGGAGAGGCAAACGGCATCCTGGCCGGAGATGCCCTTCTGAATTATGCCTTTGAGACGGCTCTGAAAGCCTACTCCATCTGCGATGAAGCGGAGATGTCCGACGAGATGCGGATCTTCCGGTATCAGGCCATCACCCGGGCCATGAACGTACTGGCGAAAAAAGCCGGTGTTTACGGCATGATCGGCGGTCAGGTGGTGGATGTGGAATCCGAGAAAGCAGGCCGTGCACTCACAGCAGACGAGCTGCTCTATGTTCACGAGAACAAGACCGCTGCTCTGATCCAGGCAGCACTCATGATCGGTGCGATCCTTGCGGGTGCGGACGAGATCCAGACGGAGCGCATGGAGCAGTGTGGATATGACATCGGTATCGCTTTTCAGATCCAGGACGATATTCTGGACGTGGAGGGATCTACCGAAGAACTTGGCAAGAACGCCGGAAGCGATGAAGCAAACGGCAAACAGACCTATGTGACGGTACATGGAATAGACAAAGCAAAAGAGGATGCGGAGCGTTACTCCAGGGAAGCAGCTGACATCGCAGAAGAGCTCCCGGGCAATCATGCATTCCTTCAGCAGTTGATCCTGTCCCTCATCGGACGGAGAAAGTAAGGAAGGGACGCCCTTCCTGAGGCGAATATGATTCTGGATACCATCAATCAGCCGGGTGACATCAAAGCGGTCAGCCCGGAATTATATGATGATCTGGCACAGGAGATCCGCGATTTTCTCATCGAGAAGGTGCATGTGACCGGCGGCCATCTGGCTTCCAATCTGGGAGTGGTGGAACTGACCATGGCGCTTCATCTGGAACTGGATCTTCCCAAGGATAAGATCATCTGGGATGTGGGACATCAGGCTTACACCCATAAGATCCTGACCGGTCGCAAAGCCGGTTTTGATCATCTGCGCCAATTCGGCGGTATGAGCGGGTTCCCCAAACGGGCGGAGAGTGACTGTGATTGCTTCGATACCGGTCACAGCTCCACTTCCATCTCTGCGGGACTGGGACTGGCCAAGGCCAGAGACCTTCAGGGAGGTGACGAGAACATCGTCTCCGTCATCGGTGACGGCTCCCTTACGGGCGGCATGGCTTACGAAGCATTGAACAATGCAGGAAAGAACGATACCCGTCTCATCATCATCTTAAACGACAACAACATGTCCATCTCCGAGAATGTGGGGGGGATCCCCACCTACCTGAATTCCATCCGGACTTCGGAAGGATATCTGGATCTCAAGGAGGACGTATACAGCAAGATTTCCGGCACCCGGAAGGGCAACTCCCTGGTGACGGCCATTCGTCGTGCCAAGAACGGTTTCAAGTCTCTCATGAGCCCCGGAATGCTCTTTGAAGAAATGGGCATCGTCTATTTGGGACCCGTGAACGGCCATGACATCGAGGCGATCCGAAAGGCCATTCGGGAGGCAAAGCATTTCAAGCGCACCGTGCTGATCCATGTGCTGACCCGGAAGGGTAAGGGCTATGAACCCGCCGAGCGCCATCCCGCAAGATTCCACGGTACGGAGCCTTTCGAGATCGAGCATGGCATTCCTTCCAATCCCCGCACGGTGGCCAACTGGACCGATGTGTTCTCCACCGTTATGTGTAAGCTGGGAGACCGGGATCCCAAGGTGGTGGCTGTGACGGCAGCCATGAGCGAAGGAACAGGCCTTCGCCGCTTTACCAACAAATTCCCGGATCGTCTGGTGGATGTGGGCATTGCGGAACAGCATGCCGTGACCTATGCCGCCGGACTTGCAGCGGGCGGGATGAAGCCCATCGTGGCCATTTATTCCTCCTTCCTGCAGCGCGCCTATGACCAGGTGCTCCACGATGTCTGTATCCAGAATCTGCCGGTGGTCTTCGCCATCGACCGGGCAGGACTGGTGGGAACCGACGGAGAGACCCATCAGGGCGTATTCGATATCGCTTATCTTTCCGAGATGCCGAATATGACGGTATGTGCTCCCAAGAATAAGTGGGAGCTGTCGGATATGATGAAATTTGCCGTTGCCTACGGAGCTCCCATCGCCATTCGCTATCCTAAGGGAAATGCCTATACCGGACTGGAAGAATTCCGTGAGCCCATTGTCCACGGCAAGGCGGAATGGATCTACCGTGAAGATGATATCGCTCTCTTTGCTTTGGGAAGTATGATCCCCATCGCGGAGCAGGTGCGGGAGAACCTTCGGGAGAAGGGCTATCACTGCAGCCTCATCAATGCCCGGTTCGCAAAGCCCTTTGACCGGGATGCGGTGCTGGATGCCTGCAAGTCCCATCGTCTCATCGTGACGATGGAAGAAGGGATCCGGACCGGCGGATACGGCGAACAGGTGCTGGATTTCCTGAACGAAAATCATCTGACCACGGAATTTTTGAACATCAGTATCCCGGATCAGTTCGTGACTCACGGAAGCGTCAGCGTCCTCCGGAAGGAGATCGGAATCGACGCGGATTCCGTGACGGAGCGGATTCAAAAGAAGCTTTCCCTGATCTAGGGATCTACAGGAGTAATGCGGATGAAAGAACGTCTGGATGTCATCTTGATCAATCAGGGCTATGCCACTTCCAGAGAGCGCGCCAAAGCCATCATCATGGCCGGTAATGTTTATGTGAACGGTCAGAAGGAAGACAAGGCGGGGACTCAGTTTGACGAGAGCAAGATCAAGCTGGAGGTCCGGGGAACTCAGCTCAAATATGTGAGCCGGGGCGGATTGAAGCTGGAGAAGGCCATGGAACTCTGGGAGTTTTCCCTGGAGAACTGTGTGTGCATGGACATCGGTTCTTCCACCGGAGGATTCACGGACTGCATGCTTCAGACCGGCGCTGCCAAGGTTTACGCAGTGGATGTGGGTCACGGTCAGCTGGACTGGAAGCTGCGGAACGATGACCGCGTGGTGGTCATGGAGCAGACCAACTTCCGTTATGTGACTCCGGAGGATATCGGAGAGGAACTGGATTTTGCCAGCGTGGATGTGTCCTTTATCTCTCTGACCAAGATCCTGATCCCTGCCCGGAATCTGCTGAAGACCGGTGCCCAGATGGTGTGCCTGGTAAAGCCTCAGTTCGAAGCCGGCAAGGAAAAAGTGGGCAAGAACGGTGTGGTGCGGGAAGTCTCCACCCATCGGGAAGTCATCGCCAAGATCATCGATTTTGCGGACCTGGTGGGATTTGATGTGTTGCATCTGACCTTTTCCCCCATCAAGGGACCCGAAGGAAATATCGAATATCTTCTGCACATTCGGAAGAAGGAGGATCTGCCGGAGGAGATCACGGCCCTCACTTCTCAGGAAGCGGAGGATCGTCTGAAAGAAGTGATCGCCGAAAAGAGCGGACTGTCGGAAGATGCCGCCTGGAAGGAGATCGTCGACGATATCGTGGACAGATCCCACGAACTCGCGTAAATCAAAGGAGACGAATCAATGCGGATTCTGATCTATGACAATCAAAGCAAAGATCCGGATTGTATGCACGCAAAAAGTCTGGAGGCACTGTTACGGGAACATGGAGCGGAAACGGTGACATTTGTGTCGGGTTATGCCAGCACCTCCGATCCCGGGGATGTCTACAGCCAGGCGCAGGGATGCGATGCCATCTTCGCGCTGGGAGGCGACGGAACTGTCCTGCAGGCTTCACGCCAGACCAAATCCCTGAACGTCCCCATCGCAGGTGTGAATCTTGGCAAGGTGGGATATCTGACAGAGATCGAACTGGAAAATCTGGAGGAATATGTGGATCGTTTCTTCCGGAAGGATTATTACATCGAGAGCCGCATGATGCTCAACGGACAGGTACAGTTCCGGGACGGCAGCGTCGCGGAAGCCTGGGCTTTGAACGATGTGGTGATCTCCCGTATGGGAAGTCTGCAGATCATGGATCTGGATATCTATGTGAACGAGCAGCTGCTGACCACCTGTCATTCCGACGGGATCATCATCACCACCCCCACCGGTTCCACCGGTTACAATCTGTCCGCCGGAGGTCCTATCGTGGAGCCGGGAGCATCCCTTTTGACCATGACTCCCATCTGCCCCCATACCCTGAATCAGAGAAGCATCATCCTGCGGCCGGAGGACGAGATCGTGATCCGGATCCCGGAATCCAAAGGGGAAACACAAAAGATGGAGGCATGCTTCGACGGAGTTCCCCTGACCGTCATGCAGAGCGGCGATCGGATCCGCGTTACCAAATCCGAGAAAAAGACTGATTTTATCCGCTTTAACCGTACGAGCTTCCTTGAGGTGCTCCGAAAAAAGCTGGGAGACAACTAGTTATCTACGAACCTAGGAGAGAGAAATGAAAGAGAACAGACATCAAAAGATCCTGGAGATCATCGAAAGCCGGAATGTGGGAACACAGGAGGAACTGGCAGATCTCTTGAGGGGAGCGGGCTTTAACGTTACCCAGGCCACTGTTTCGAGAGATATCCGGGAGCTGGCCCTTTCCAAGGTCCCCGGGGAGAACGGCGCCCAGAAGTACGTCTGCATCCCCCGGAACACTACGCAGATGAGCGATAAGTTCATCCGTGTGCTCCATGACGGATTTGTCAGCATGGAGCAGGCCCAGAATCTGCTGGTGGTCCGTACCGTATCCGGAATGGCCATGGCAGTTGCGGCATCCCTGGATTCCATGCATTTCAAGGAAGTCATCGGATGCATCGCAGGTGACGATACCATCTTCATCGCAAGTCATTCCGCGGAGGAGACGGGACGCCTGGAGGAGAGACTCCGGGCAATGCTCAGCCAGTCATAAGAATCGGCTGAAAGAAAGATAGAAGGCGAACGGGGCAGATTCACATGTCAGGCCCCGGTGCCGGGCAGGGGCGTTTTGCCCTCTGCCCGATTTCTGTGTTTGAGAGGCACAGATGGAGAAGGCATAGAAGGAGATCATATGCTGCAAAGTTTACATGTGAAAAATCTGGCCCTGATGGAGGAAACGGAAGTGTTCTTCGGTCCGGGGCTCAACATCCTGACAGGTGAGACCGGTGCCGGTAAATCCCTGCTCATCGGGTCCGTCAGCCTGGCACTGGGAGGAAAATTCGATCCTGCCATGCTGCGCAAGGGCGCAGAAAACGCCTTTGTGGAGATGGTGTTTGAAGGGGAGGATGCCCGGGTATCGGAGAAGCTACGGGAGATGGACCTGGAGCCGGAGGAGGACGGGACTGTCATCATCAGCCGCCGTATGGCTCCCGGCAAGAGCACCTGTAAGATCAACGGAGAGACGGTGACTGCCCGTCAGATCCGGGAGCTGGCGGAAGTCCTCATCGACATCCACGGCCAGCACGAGCATGAAACCCTGCTTCACAAGAGTAAGCATCTGGATATCCTGGATGCATTCTGCGGGGGGGAAGCGGCAAAACTTCTGGAAGAAGTGGCCGGACTTCATCGCGAGCTTCGGAAGCTGGAGGAAGAGCTGGAGGGTGAGAGCCGGGATACGGAGACCCTTTCCCGGGAGAGCGCTCTTGCGGAATTTGAGTTAAAAGAGATCACGGAGGCTCAGCTGAAATCCGGTGAGGATGAAGAGCTGGAGCGGAATTATCGCCGCATGGTGAATTCCCAGAAGATCATGGAGGGACTGTCCGGATGCTACTCCGCCATTTCTTCCGACGAAGAGGGCGGCGCAGGAAATGCACTTTCCCACGGACTCCGGGCGCTGCGGAGCATTTCCGCTTATGACGAAGCTCTGTCCGGTTTCGAAGAGCAGCTGACACAGGTGGACGACCTGTTAAGCGACCTTGCCCGGGAGATCAGCCAGTATATGGCAGATGCGGAGTTTGACGAAGAACTCTTCCGGGAGACGGAGGACCGTCTGAATCTCATCAACCATTTGAAGGACAAATATGGCCGCACCATCGAAGAGGTGCTGGCTTACGCGGATTCCCGTCAGGAACTGCTGGATAAGTATTCGGATTACGATGCCTATCTTGCCGGCCTGAAGGCGAAGATCGCGGAAGCTTCCGCAAAACTGGACGCAGCCTGCGAGAAGCTTTCCAAGGTTCGGAAGAAAGGTGCGAAGGAATTTACGGAACAGCTCAAGGACGCTTTGCTGTCCCTGAATTTCCTCAGCGTGGAATTCGAAGTTTCCTGCAGCAGGCTGGATCATCCCACCGCCAAGGGTGCGGACGATGTGGAATTCCTCATCTCCACCAACCCCGGGGAGAGCATCAAGCCCCTTCAGAATGTGGCCAGCGGCGGTGAGCTTTCCCGTGTGATGCTGGCAGTGAAGACGGTTATGGCAGGGAAGGACCACACCGGCACCCTTATCTTCGACGAGATCGATGCGGGAATTTCCGGACGGACTGCCTGGAAGGTTTCCGAACAGCTGGGACGGGTATCTGCCGGCCATCAGGTCATCTGCATCACCCATCTGCCTCAGATCGCGGCCATGGCGGACACCCATTTTGTCATCGAAAAGAGCAGTGACGGAGCGGCCACCATCACCGATATCCGCAAGGCGGATGAGGCGGAGAGCCTGGCGGAACTGGCAAGACTTCTGGGCTCCGACGAAGTGACGGAAAGCGCTCTTCAGAATGCCCGGGAACTGCGTAATCAGGCCCGACAGGGTAAACGTGCGTAAAAATCTTCTCAAAATACCAAAAACGTTGGAAATAATGCCACTTGCCACAGAAGGCGCCAGCGGATAAAATGTCAAAGGTTAAGCTGGCAATTGTATTTTTTGGAAAGCGTTTTGGAGTTTTTTTCTCCGGAACCGCCTTCGAGGTAAGAAAAAAATGAAGCAGAAAAGAGAAGACGTAAGAAATGTTGCGATCATTGCCCATGTCGATCACGGTAAGACGACACTGGTGGATGAGCTTTTGAAACAGAGCGGCGTATTCCGCGAGAATCAGGAAGTGGCAGAGCGTGTCATGGACTCCAACGATCTCGAGCGGGAGAGAGGAATCACCATCCTTTCCAAGAACACCGCCGTCATGTACAAGAATACCAAGATCAATATCATCGACACTCCCGGTCACGCTGACTTCGGCGGTGAGGTGGAGCGTGTGCTGAAGATGGTCAACGGCGTTATCCTGGTGGTGGACGCTTTTGAGGGCGCAATGCCTCAGACCAAGTTCGTGCTCCGCAAGGCACTGGAGCTGAAGCTTCCCGTTATCGTCTGCATCAACAAGTGCGACAGACCCGAAGCAAGACCCGATGAGGTTGTGGACGAGGTTCTGGAGCTGTTCCTGGAGCTGGATGCGGATGACGCACAGCTGGATTGCCCCTTCGTCTTTGCATCCGCAAAGGCAGGCTTCGCAAGTCTGGATTCCGGCGAGCAGGGTACCGACATGGAGCCCCTGTTTGAGACCATTCTGGATTACATCCCCGCTCCCGAGGGAGATCCCGAGGCAGGTACCCAGGTACTCATCAGCACCATCGATTACAACGAGTATGTAGGCCGTATCGGCGTCGGTAAGGTAGACAACGGTGTGGTAAAGGTGAACCAGGAAGTGGTCATCTGCAACCATCACGAGCCCGACAAGCTGATCAAGACCAAGATCAGCAAGCTCTATGAGTTTGACGGTCTGAACAAAGTAGAAGTGAAGGAAGCCGGCATCGGTTCCATCGTGGCCATCTCCGGTATTTCCGATATCCATATCGGTGACACCCTGTGCTCTCCCGAAGCGGTAGAGCCCATTCCCTTCCAGAAGATCTCCGAGCCCACCATCGCCATGGACATCATGGTCAATGATTCCCCTCTGGCAGGTCAGGAAGGAAAGTTCGTCACCAGCCGTCACATCCGTGACAGACTTTTCCGGGAGCTGAACACCGACGTATCCCTCCGTGTAGAAGAGACTGAGGATGCGGATCGTTTCAAGGTCAGCGGACGCGGTGAGCTGCATCTGTCCGTCCTCATTGAGACCATGCGTCGTGAGGGCTATGAGTTTGCAGTCTCCAAGGCTGAGGTTCTGTACCACACGGATGAGAACGGCAAGCGGACCGAGCCCATGGAACTGGCTTACATCGATGTGCCCAATGAGTTCGCAGGCGCAGTCATTGAGAAGCTGGGCCAGAGAAAGGGCGAGCTTCGCAACATGGGAAGCATCTCCGGCGGCACCTATACCCGCCTGGAGTTCTCCATCCCCGCAAGAGGCCTCATCGGCTACCGCGGAGAGTTCATGACCGACACCAAGGGTAACGGCATCCTGAATACCGTATTTGACGGATATGCTCCTTACAAGGGAGACATCTCTTACCGGAAGCAGGGAAGCCTCATCGCATTTGAGCCCGGCGAGGCGATCACCTACGGACTCTTCAATGCACAGGAGAGAGGCATCCTCTTCATCGGACCCGGCGAGAAGGTATACGCCGGCATGGTGGTGGGCCAGACCGGTAAGGCGGAGGACATTGAGATCAACGTCTGCAAGAAGAAGCAGCTGACCAACACCCGTTCCTCCAGTGCGGATGAAGCACTTCGTCTGACTCCCCCTAAGATCCTGTCTCTGGAGCAGGCTCTGGACTTCATCGAAACCGATGAGCTCCTGGAGGTCACTCCCGAGCATCTGCGGATCCGCAAGAAGATCCTGGATCAGAGACTGAGAAAGAGAGCAAACTTCTCCAATTAACGGAAACGATTGTAATCTACCCGTCGCTTTGCTATAATCACAAATTGAGATAGATTTTATTGCTTTAAAGCGTTTAAGATAAGGAGGATGAATTCATGGCTGTTTTTGAAGGATCCGGCGTAGCGATCGTCACCCCGTTCAAGAAGGACGGTAGTGTTGACTATGAAGCGTTCGAAAAGCTCATTGAATTTCAGATCGCAGGTCATACCGATGCGATCATTGTCTGCGGTACCACGGGTGAGGCATCTACCCAGAGCCATGAAGAGCATCTCGATACCGTAAAATTCTGTATCGATGTGGTGAACAAGCGTGTCCCCGTTATTGCGGGAACCGGTTCCAACTGCACCGAGACTGCGGTTTATCTGTCCCGGGAAGCAGAGCAGTATGGCGCTGACGGCGTTCTGCTGGTGAGCCCTTATTACAATAAGGCTACCCAGAACGGTCTGTATCAGCACTTCAAGACCACTGCGGATTCCGTGAAGATCCCCTGCATCCTTTACAATGTTCCCAGCCGCACCGGCTGCAACATTCTTCCCGAGACCATTGTTCGTCTGGTGAAGGATGTCCCCAACATTGTGGGTGTGAAGGAAGCTAGCGGCAACATCAGCCAGATCGCACATCTGGCAGCCATCTCTCATGGTATGGTGGACATCTATTCCGGTAACGACGATCAGATCGTTCCCATCATGAGCCTGGGCGGCAAGGGTGTTATCTCCGTGCTGGCAAATGTGGCTCCTCAGCAGACTCACGATATCTGCAGAAGCTATCTGGACGGCGATGTGAAGAAGAGCTGTGATCTGCAGCTGAAGGCAATGGATCTTTGCAATGCGCTCTTCTGCGAGGTGAACCCCATCCCCGTAAAGAAAGCACTGGAGATGATGGGTATGATCGGCGGAACCCTTCGTCTTCCTTTGACGGAGATGGAACCCGCTACCACCGAGCGGCTGAAGAAGTCCATGCAGGAATACGGCCTCCTGTAAGAAAAAGACGGTCAAGAAGGCAACAAAACACCAAGGGCAGGGACATACATCCCTGCCCTTTTCGAAAAGAAAGGGAAAAAGCTATGACAAGAGTAATCATGCACGGTTGCAACGGAAGAATGGGTCAGGTGATCACCGGTATCATCGCACAGGAAGCGGATATGGAGCTGGTGGCCGGAGTGGACAAGTTTGACGACGGTCATAACAAGTATCCCGTCTTTTCTTCCATTCGCGATGTGAATGTGGATGCGGATGTGGTCATCGATTTCTCCAATGCTTCCGCAGTAGATGAACTGCTTGAGGTCTGCGCGGAGAAGAAGCTGCCTCTGGTGCTCTGCACCACCGGCCTGTCCGAGGAACAGCTGGCAAAGGTTCGCAAGGCCTCCGAGAAAGTGGCTGTCTTAAAATCCGCAAATATGTCCCTGGGCGTCAATGTGCTGTTGAAGCTTCTGAAGGATGCAACCAAGGTTCTGGCAGGCGCCGGATTCGATATCGAGATCGTGGAAAAGCACCACAATCAGAAGCTGGATGCACCCAGCGGCACGGCTCTGGCTCTGGCAGATTCCATCAATGAGGAGCTGGATCCCAAGTACGAATATGTGTATGACCGGAGCACCCGCCGGGAGAAGCGCCCGGAGAAGGAGATCGGTATCAGTGCGGTCCGCGGCGGCAGCATTGTGGGAGACCATGATGTGATCTTCGCCGGACAGGATGAAGTGGTGACCTTCTCCCACAGAGCATATTCCCGGGCAGTCTTTGCCAAGGGAGCCGTTTCCGCCGCAGCATTCCTGGCAGGCAAGGAAGCCGGTATGTATGACATGGCTGATGTGATCGAGGCATCTTTATAACATGGAATTCAGACCCTGTATCGATATTCACAACGGAAAAGTAAAACAGATCGTGGGCGGATCCCTGCGGGATGAGGGAGACCGGGCGGAGGAGAATTTTGTCTCGGAACGGGATGGCGCATATTTTGCGGAACTCTTCCGGGAGGAAGGCCTCCGGGGAGGACATATCATCCTCTTAAATCCCAAGGACAGCCCCTATTATGAAGCCACGAAACAGCAGGCTTTCTCTGCGCTGAAGGCGTATCCCGGAGGCATGCAGATCGGCGGCGGCATCACACCGGAGAATGCGGAGGAGTTTCTGAAGGCGGGAGCTTCCCATGTCATCGTCACCTCCTATGTATTCCGGGACGGTCAGATCCTGGAGGACCGGCTGGAAAATATGGTGCGTGCAGTGGGAAAAGAGCATCTGGTGCTGGATCTTTCCTGCCGGAAGACGGAAGAGGGTTACCTTGTGGTGACGGACCGGTGGCAGAATCTGACAAAAGAAAAATTAGACCTTGCATTATTGGAGCAGTTGGGAGTATCCTGTGATGAATTTCTGATCCATGCAGTTGATGTAGAGGGAAAAGCAAACGGACCGGAGACAGAACTGGTAGAGCATCTTTCCGGATATGACGGGAATCCCATCACCTATGCCGGCGGCATTCACAGTTATGAGGACGTTCGTCTGCTCCGGGAGACAGGACGGGGACGCATCCATGTGACTGTGGGAAGTGCCCTGGATCTCTACGGAGGAAATCTGGACTGGAGACGTGTTGCAGAGCTTGCCAGAGCATGAATCAAATAACGAAGAACGGGAGAGATAGTTTTGAAGAAGGTAAAAGGTTTTTTAAACGAGATTTTCATTGACGGACTCAGCGGAATGGCGCTGGGACTGTTCTCCACACTGATCATCGGTACCATTATCGGTCAGGTGGCGAACTTCATGGACGGACAGCCGGCCGTGATCCTGGGAGCCATTGCCAATGTGGCCAAGAGCATCACTGGAGCCGGTATCGGTGTGGGAGTGGCGACAAAGCTTCGCCAGGGACCTCTGGTGACAGTCGCAGCCGCAGTGACCGGTATGATCGGTGCATTTCCCGCTGTGGCAACCATGGATGCCTTTGCCCTCGGTAAGGGCGGAGAGCCTCTGGGAGCTTTTGTGGCAGCCATTGTCACTGTAGAACTGGGCAAGCTGGTGGCCGGAAAGACCAAGATCGATATCCTGGTAACCCCTTTGGTATGTATTTTGGGCGGTGCAGCCGTCGGACTCTTTGTAGGACCTTATATTACGAGATTTATGACCTGGTTGGGCAATCTGGTCAATATCAATGTGGAAGCTCATCCTTTCGTGGGAGGCATGCTGATCTCTGTATTGATGGGCATGATCCTGACCTTGCCCATCAGTTCCGCAGCCATCGGAATTTCCATGGGAATCTCCGGGCTGGCAGCGGGCGCAGCCACCATCGGCTGTTGCTGCAACATGGTGGGCTTTGCTGTGGCAAGCTACCGGGAGAACGGTGCCGGCGGACTGATCGCGCAGGGCGTGGGAACTTCCATGCTTCAGGTTCCCAATATCATGCGCAGACCCGTGATCTGGATCCCGGCGATCCTTTCCAGTGCTATCCTTGGACCTGTGGCCAGCTGCATCTTCAAGATGACCAGCACTCCCATCGGCTCCGGTATGGGTTCCTCCGGTCTGGTTGGACAGATCGCAGCCTACGGCTCCATGACGGAAGGCGGAATGGACGGAACACTTGCGGTACTCCTGATCCTGGTGATGCACTTTGTGCTGCCCGCAGTGGTGACACTGTTCTTCTCCGAGGCTTTCCGGAAGCTGAACTGGATCCATCAGGGAGACATGAAGCTGCAGGCATAAATCTAAAATTATTACAAAGTTGTTAACATAATATTGCATATTCTTTTCTTCTGTGATAACATCCGTATTTAGGGGCACTTTTCCCCGGAACGAGAGGTAATTTATGCAGAAGGAATATACCGTGGACATCACTCCGAAGAAACACCGTCACTCGGTGGTTCGGCAGATGCTCATCACATCCAGCGACGCGGGGGCGGAAGCAAAGCATATTGGCATTTCCTCCACCATCAGCTGGGTCCTGCTGACCCTGGTCAGCCTTGCGCTGGGCGCACTGATCGGCTTTTATTATTATCAGGGTCAGATGCTGTCGGACTATCAATCCGAGATCAGCAGACAGGCTGCGGTCATTGAATCTCTGGAGTCCGAAAATGCGGACCTGCAGTTGACCGTCAGCAAATTAAATGACAGAGTCCAGATCCTCAGCGACACGGTCAACACCAAGGTGGCGGCCGAGCAGGAGCTGACGGAAGCACTGGAAAGCCAGATCCTGCCCACCGGTTTCCCGCTGTCCGGTTCCGCCAGTGTGTCGGAAGCCATGGACGGTGCAGTGGAAGCAACGGAAGATACGCCGGCAGTGGAAGGCAATCCCATCCTGATCTTCACCGCTTCTGAGGGCGGTACGGTCATCGCATCAGGCGGTGGCACCGTCGCCAAAGTGGAAGAGGATGCCGAGTACGGCTATGCGGTCACCATCGATCACGGCAACGGATATGTGACCATCTATCGGAATAAGGGAGAGGCCATGGTCAAAGAGGGCGAGAGCGTCTCTGTGGGTAACACCCTGTTCCTGATCACCAATGACAATACGAAGCTCGGTTACCAGATGCTTCTGGATGGCGAGTACATCAATCCGATGGATATGATCTCCATCGACGGTTAAGCTTGGAGGAAGAACGTGAAAAAGAACGAGATTAAGATCAGCACTCTGATCGGAAAAGATTCTGTGGTAGATGGTTCCTTTACCGCACCCGGATCTGCACGGATCGACGGAGAAGTGAAGGGAAATGTAAACGTGGAAGAGACTCTGGTGCTGGGCACCGCATCCGTGGTTCACGGTGATGTGTCTGCACAGACCGTGATCGTGGGCGGCGAAGTGAACGGCAATATTCAGGGCCCCCTTCGTGTGGAACTGACTTCCACCGCCAAGGTGATCGGTGATATCGTCACCTCTTCCCTGATGATCGATGAGCACGCCATTTTCCAGGGCGGCTGCAACATGAATCAGGAAGTGCCCGAGCGCCGCATGAAGACCCAGGCATTCCGTAAGGCTGCAAGAGGCAACAAGCGCTCCGCAGCTGCAGCAGTAGCCGCAGCCCTCAGGGAAGTGAAGGAGGAGCAGGAGGAGGAAGAGCGCCTGCAGGAAGCGCAGAGAGTGGAGACTTCCCCGGAAGCGGCTCCGGAAACTGCAGAGGCAAATCCTTCCGCAGCAGAGTAAAAAGAATCAGGATGAACAGAAAAGGAGAACAACCGGAAGGCTGTTCTCCTTAATTTTTTATTCCGAACTTTTGCGATGGATGGGATTGCAGCGGACATAGGTCCAACTGTAAGGGATATCCGGGTTCCCAATGCGCCGCAGAAGGATGTCAGCGGACATGCGGCCGATGTCCACACTGGGGATCAGGACAGTGGTGAGAGAGGGCTCCACGATGGCAGACTGAGGAGTACCGTCAAATCCGGTGACTTTCACATCCCCGGGAATGGAGTATCCCAGCTCCTTCAGGGCATTCATCAGATGGACTGCCAGGAAGTCGTTGGCGCAGACGAAGGCGTCCGGCAGCTCTTTCATGGCGGAGATCCGGGATGCGATCCAGGCATTGTCCCAATAGGGGGAAGCATCGGGATCCAGGATGCAGAGCTCCGGATCATAGGGGAGTCCTGCGTCTGTCAGGGCCATGCGATAGCCCATGTAGCGGTCGTGGAAGCTTCCGCAGTGGTCGCTGTCTCCGAAAAAGCCGATCTTTTCGGCACCCTTGCGGATCAGATCCGCCATCAGGTCCATGATGCCGGCGCGGCTCTCCATGGTGACGAAATCACACCGCATCAGCTTTTTGGAAGCCTGGGTGGGACTGTCGATCATGATGGTGGGAATGCCTAGACCGCAGATAAAGTCCAGATACTCCGGGTCGAAGAGCTCGATCCCTACAATGCCGGCGGTCTGCTCCGGGGTGAACTGGGGCGGCAGCTGCTTGGTGCGGAGCTCTTCCGCGGAGATCTCAAACATCTTCAGGGTGTATCCCTCCCGGCACATCTGATTGGTGAAGGTGGTGACGAAGTAGGTGCCGAAATGGTACTCGGTAGGCATCTTATTGGTAAGAAGAGCGATGACCTTGCCGGTGGCGTTCTGCTGTAGGGCTTTCTCATTGGGAATGGCCTTGTAGCCCAGCTCCTCGGCTTTCTTTAAGATGAGATTCCGGGTGGCGGGAGGAACGCTGCCTCTGCCGTTGAAGACTTTGGAAACGGTATTTCTGGACAGGCCGCAGGCATCTGCGATGTC
>JAEEGL010574137.1_pt1 | contig 45612 bp, 37 predicted proteins | sample 9134231 | NCBI WGS metagenome assembly JAEEGL01 (sample SAMN16246548, study PRJNA631951) | gut metagenome | biome: gut microbiome; feature: rumen; material: fiber-attached | host: Bos | place: Iran: Karaj | collected 2018-10 | reverse complement strand
GAGAGATATTGGGGTACACCGCTTCCTGTATGGGAGTGCGTGTGCGGACATCGTCACTGCATCGGTTCTATTGAGGAACTTAAGTCAATGAGTGATGATTGCCCGGATGATATCGAGCTTCACAAGCCTTATGTCGATAACGTACACATCAAGTGTCCCGAGTGCGGCGGCAAGATGACTCGTGTACCTGAGGTTATCGACTGCTGGTTCGATTCAGGTTCCATGCCTTTCGCTCAGTATCACTATCCTTTCGAGAATAAGGAATTCTTCGAGTCTCATTATCCTTGTGACTTTATCTCCGAGGCCTTGGACCAGACAAGAGGTTGGTTCTACTCGCTGCTTGCAATAAGCACGGTATTGTTCGGCAGAAGTCCTTTCAAGAACTGTATCGTTATGGGTCTTGTACAGGATGAGAACGGTAAGAAGATGAGTAAGCATCTCGGAAACGTTGTTGATCCTTGGGATATTCTCAACAAGCAGGGTGCTGATGCTGCAAGATGGTATTTCTATTCTGCTAACCAGCCCTGGCTGCCTTCGAGATTCTCTGATAATGCAGTTAACGAAGGAATCAGAAAGTTTATCGGTACATACTGGAATACATATTCATTCTATGTAATGTACGCTGATATCGATAACTTCGATCCTAATAAGTATTCGCTTGATACCTCTAACCTCAATGTAATGGATAAGTGGGTATTAAGTAAGCTTAATTCACTGGTAGCAGGTGTTAATGCCAAGATGGATGCTTATGACATCTCTGCAGCTGCAAGAATGATCCAGGACTTCACGGATGAACTGTCCAACTGGTATGTAAGACTTAACCGTGACCGTTTCTGGGCAGGTGAGATGAACAAGGATAAGACGGATGCGTTCATGACGCTCTACACAGCTCTCGAGACACTTACGAGACTTGCTGCTCCGTTCGTACCATTCGTTACTGAGCAGGTATATCAGAATATCGTTCGTTCAGTAAATCCCGATGCTCCTGATTCTGTTCATCTTTGCGAGTATCCTTCAGCAGACGAATCCTTGATCAACAAGGAAGTCGAGAAGGAGATGGCTCTTGCTGCTAAGGTAGTAGAGCTCGGACGTGCTGCACGTAATGCTTCTGCTATGAAGAACAGACAGCCTTTGTCTGATATCTATGTAGTTGCTGAATATGAGCTTACAGAAGAGTATAAGAGCATTGTTCTTAACGAGCTTAATATCAGAAATTATGAGGCATTGAAGGATGCTTCATCATTGATGGACTTCAGCTTCAAGCCCCAGCTTAGAACTTGTGGAAGAAAGTTCGGTCCTAAGCTCAATGCTGCTAAGGAAGTTATCGCTGCATTGCCCGGTAAGGATACAATGAAGGCTCTCGAGAACGGTCCTGTTACTATCACTGTTGATGGTGAGGACTTCGAGATGACAAAGGATGACTTCATCGTTGAGACAGTACAGCCCGAGGGTCTTTCCACTCAGGAGGACGGCGGTATCACAGTATCCATCAATACTGTACTTACTGAAGACCTGATCATCGACGGATTCGTAAGAGAGATGATCTCCAAGATCCAGAATCAGCGTAAGGATGCAGGATTCGAGGTTGTCGACAGGATCATCATCAACTACGAGGGCAATGACAAGCTTGCAGGAATCATCGAGAGCAAGAAGGATTACATTGCATCTGAGGTTCTTGCTACTGAGATCGTTCCCGGTAATGACGGATTCTCAGAGACTTGGGATGTAAATGGCGAGTCGATCACGTTCTATCTTAAGAAGGCCTGATCTGTATGCTGATTGAACTTTTAAGAAACGGGAGCCAATATTCCGTAAGGGAAGTTGTGCTGATGATAATCGTCATGCTCTTCGCATTGACGATATCATTCTCGTTCCATGAGTTCATGCATGCTTTTGTTGCAAACTGGTTAGGTGATGATACCCCGAAGCTTATGGGCAGAGTTACCATGAATCCCATGGCTCACCTTGATCCTATGGGTACGATCCTCTTGCTTCTTGTAGGATTCGGATGGGGTAAGCCTGTCGTATATAATCCCAACAAGCTTAAGAGATTCAAGAGTAAAAGACTCATGAATATCATGGTAAGTCTTGCGGGTGTTACCGGAAACTTTGTCATCGCTTTAATATCTATGTGTACCGTATCTTTGATCATGAGATGCTGCGGTTACGGCAATGCAGCGCCTTTGTATTACGGTGCTATGTTCATGGAAGCAGGCCTCAAGGGAGCTAATGATATACCGCTGTATGCGGCAGTGTTCTGCTATCTGTTCTACTATACATACCTGTTCTCCTTGTCCTTGCTGGCATTCAACCTTCTTCCTATACCGCCGCTTGACGGTTTCCATGTTCTTGAGAGGCTTCTGCCTGTAAAGGTTACTTATTCCCAGGGGTTCAGGAAGTTTGTCCAGTACGGCCCCATGGGACTTATGATACTCATCGTTCTTGGTAACTTCGGAAATATCGATATCCTCGGAACGATCATGTATTTCATTGAGCTTCCTGCGATGTTGATCATCAATATTATTGCAGGTCTAATCGGAGTTCTCTGACATCTATGAGCGAGGTATTGACACATCCGAGTATTCATCTTCAGCAGTTTGAAGGTCCGCTGGACCTTCTTTATTCTTTAATTGCGAAGAACGATATTGATATCTTTGATATTCCGATTGCTGACATTACAGAGATGTATATGGATTACCTTAACAAGATGAAGAGTCTTGATATGGAGATCGCATCCGAATTCATCGTAATGGCAGCTACGCTTATACATATCAAGTCAAGGATAATGCTTCCTTCTAAGAACGATATATCGGGTGATACGGAAGCAGATCCGCGTGAAGAGCTTGTTATATCGCTTCTGCGTTACAAGAGATGTAAGATGCTTGCCAAGGATCTTAAGACGCGTAATGAGCTCTATAGGGAATGTGTATTAAGGCTTCCTTCCACAGCCAAGGAGATGAACGTTAATATCGTATATCCTCCGCAGGAATTTGTGCCCGAGGAGTTCGAGAAGGCCGTGGATAACGTATGCAAGCGTAATGAAGTAAGATTTGCGGATATATCCACTAAGATCACACATATCCTTAAGAGAGACAGGCTCTCTGTTAAGGAGAGAATGAAGAGCGTGTGGCTTAAGATAACCGGAAGAGGCAAGATGTTCTTCCATGAGCTTTTCGAGGGGAAGCAGGCAGACAGAACGGACAAGATAGTAAGCTTCCTTGCTGTCCTCGAGCTTCTCCGTAACAACAGGATAGATGCTACTCAGAAGAAGCCTTTTGATGTAATACTGATAGAAGAGAAGGGTGAAGGTAAGTAATGGAGAACGATACATTCGAGTTGACATATCAGGAGTTATCGCCGGCGTGTGAAGCGATATTGTTCGCATCCGGAGACCCGATCCCGCAGGAGCGCATAGCAGAGATCTTAAACGTTGATGTAAAGGTCGTAACTGAAGTTATGAGCAAGCTTATCACGGATTATGAGAACAATCCGTGGGGCGGACTTCTTGTCAGAAAGGTCGAGAATTCCTATGTTATGTCCACGAAGCCCGGCATGAAGAAGGTGCTCGAGAGAATGTTCTCTCCTAAGATGCACCCGCCACTGTCGCAGGCTTCTTACGAGACGCTTGCTGTTATTGCATATAACCAGCCTGTAACCCGTGCGCAGGTTGAGTCTGTAAGAGGTGTTTCATCAGATTCGATCATATCAAGACTTATAGACAGAGGATGGATAGAGGAGTGCGGTAATCTCGATGCTCCCGGAAGACCTGCCCTGTTTAAGACGACTAAGCAGTTCCTTATGGAATTCGGTATCAGTTCAGTAGATGAACTGCCTTCGATGGAGCTTATGTCTTACCAGACGATCAGAGATCTTGAAGAATCTCTTGCAAAGGCAGCCGGTAATGACGACAGGCAGATGACTATCGAGGGATATATGGAAAGTTCGGATGATGCCGAGCAGGAAGAGGCGGATGATGGAGAGCATAATTGAGCTGATAAGTGAAAGACTGCCCCACATGAGTAAGGGGCATAAAGCTATCGCCAATTACATAATCGAGAGTTATGACAAGGCGGCCTACATGACTGCAAGTAAACTCGGTGAAGAGACCGGCGTATCGGAATCAACGGTTGTCAGATTCACGATGGAACTCGGATTCGAAGGATATCCGCATTTCCAGTCAGCCTTGAAGGAGGAGCTTAAGTCCAAGCTTACTTCAGTTCAGAGGCTCAACTATACTGAGAGATTCGATGATGATGCGACTGCTGTAAGAGACATCATGAAGGGCGATATGGATAATCTCAAGGATACGATCGCCAATCTCGATGATGATGCTATGGCGCAGGCTGTAGATGCCATTCTTAATGCACGTAAGATCTATATCATGGGATTAAGATCCAGTTCGCCTTTGTCATCTTTTATGCACTTCTATATGACTTTGTTGTTCGATGATGTTGTGCATATCCATTCCAACAGCACTAACGAAGTATTCGAGCAGATAATGCCTATCACGTCTGATGACGTCATGATCGGTATATCGTTCCCTAGATATTCACAGAGAACCATCAATTCCATGGAGTACGCGAAGATGAAGGGCGCGACGGTACTTGCCATTACCGATAAGGATAATACGGCTATGACTGAGCATGCGGACATTAAGCTTTTCGCGAAGTCCAGTATGGCGTCCTTCGTAGACTCTCTGGCGGCGCCTCTGTCACTTATTAACGCGCTGCTCGTAACTCTCGGTATTCACAGAAGAGACCACATCAGAAATTCATTCGAGTCACTCGAGCTTCTGTGGTCGCAGTATGAAGTCTATAACGGCGGCAAGGATAAGGCCGACAGAACAAATGCAGAGGAGATCAACAGCCATGAGTGAGAATGTTTATCAGATCGCTATCGACGGACCTTCCGGTTCAGGTAAGTCAACACTTGCCAAGGGTGCTGCTAATGCCCTGGGTATCATGTATCTTGATACGGGTGCAATGTACAGAACATGCGGACTGTGTGCCTTGAAGACTGGTATCGATCCCAAGGATACAGATGCAGTACAGAAGATGCTCGATTCTCTTGATCTCAAGATCAAATTCGAAGACGGCGTACAGCACATGATCCTTAACGGCGAGGATGTGACAGGTTCTATAAGAACTCCTGAGGTATCAAGAGCTGCTTCTGATATCAGCTCTCTTCCTATCGTAAGAACAGCGATGGTTGATATGCAACGTAAGATCGCAGCAGACCAGAGCTTTGTTGTTGACGGCAGAGACATCGGTTCCGTTGTTCTTCCAAATGCCAAGTATAAGTTCTTTCTTACGGCTTCTTCTGAGGCCAGAGCAAAGAGAAGATGCCTTGAGCTCGAGGAGAAGGGAACACCTCAACCCTATGAGGAGGTTCTTAAGGACATTATCTGGAGAGACAAGCAGGACAGCGAGCGTGCGGCTTCCCCTCTTATCAAGGTTGATGATGCTGTCGAGATCGATACTTCCGATATCGGTATCCAGGAGACGCTCGATCTTCTTCTGAGCTATTTCAAAGAATGAAAGTCATAACAGCAAAGTCAGCGGGATTCTGCTTCGGAGTCAAGAAAGCGGTCGAGACAGCCAATAAGATGGCTGATGAGCATAAGGACGGCGAGCGCCTTATCATGCTCGGTGAGCTTACTCATAATGAGAAAGTTACCGCTGATCTGCTGTCTAAGGGCTTCGAGATCATTAATGATGCGAAGGATGTACCAGAAGGCAGTACTGTCATAATCAGGGCTCACGGAGTTTCTCCGGAACAGAAGAGACTCCTTGAGGAGCGTAATGTCAATGTCTTTGACTGCACATGTCCTTTCGTAGATAAGATACATAAGATAGTCAAGGATAAGGCTTCTGAAGGGTATGAGATCATCCTTACAGGAACTCCGGGACATCCCGAAGTGGAGGGTATTAGGGGCGAATCTCCTTCCTCTGTGCGCGTAATAAGCTCAGTAGAAGAGCTTAAGGCGCTTGATTATGACCCCGAGAAAACCGTGCTTATATCCCAGACTACTTTCTCCACGAATACATTTTCAAATATTTGTGCAGATATTGAAAATAAAATTGCAAATGATCAGATTTTTGATACAATATGTAGTACGACCTTAAGCAGACAGAGGGAAGCTATGCTCATTTCCGAGCAGGTTGATGTGATGTTAGTCATCGGATCTGCCCACAGCTCGAATACGAGAAAGCTTCACGAGATTGCAGCAGGTCGCTGTTGTAGGACGTTCCTTGTGAGCGACGCTGAGGATGTCAGAAGGCTTATCGAAGACGGTAAGATACAGAAAGACGATACAGTCGGAGTCACAGCCGGAGCTTCTACACCGGAAGCAATTATTTTGGAGGTTGTTCAGACAATGAACGAGAACGAGAAGGAAATTCTGGCGGATCAGGAACAGACTGATACAAATTTTGCGGAGTATATTGAGAGTATTCCCCAGCTTAGAAGAAATGCTGTAGTGAAGGGAGAGATTACCTCGGCTGACGCGGATTTTGTTTACGTCGATATCCATGATAAGTCCGATGGAAAGATCCCTCGTCGTGAGTTCGCAGGTGATGCTGACTTCAATCTTGAAGAGGCTATTGCAAACAAGCAGGAAGTAACTGTAGTTATCAAGAGCATCAAGAATACAGACCAGGGCAAGGAGATCCTCCTTTCAAAGTCTGCACTTGATTTTGAGAAGAACAAGGCAGTGCTTCAGGAGGCATTCGAGAGCAAGACTCCCGTTACAGCTGTTATCACAAGCACAGTAAAGGATGGCGTTATCGCTAACTACGGCGGAATCGACATCTATATCCATAAGACACAGATCAAGATGGGTGAGGTTAAGGACCTCGAGGCTCTCAAGGGCCAGCAGATCGAGATCCAGATCACTAAGTTCGATACAGAGAAGCACAGACTCAGAGTATCCGGTTCCCACCGTCAGATCCTTATCCAGGAGAGAAAGGCTAAGGAAGAGGAGATCTGGAATAACATTGAGGTCGGCAAGCACTATACAGGTGTTGTAAGATCTCTCCCTGCATTCGGTGCATTCATCGATATCGGCGGTGTTGACGGACTCGTTCACATCACAGAGCTCTCTTGGAAGAGAATCTCTAAGCCTTCCGATGTTCTTGCTATCGGTCAGGAAGTTGATGTTTACGTAAAGAGCTTCGATAAGGAGACTAAGAAGATCTCCCTCGGATATAAGAAGGAAGAGGATGATCCTTTCTACAACATCGAGGAGAGAATCCCCGTTGGTGCTATCGTTAAGGGTACTGTTGTAAGAATCACTGACTTCGGTGCATTCGTACAGCTCGAGCCTGATCTCGATGCACTCTGCCACGTATCCCAGATCTCTAACGTTAGACTTAAGAGCCCTGCTGATGTTCTTACAATCGGTCAGGAAGTAACAGCTAAGGTTACAAGCATTAAGCCTGAGGACAGAAAGATCTCCATCAGCATCAAGGAAGTAGAGCCTATCGATCCTGCAGAGGATGATTTCTACTCCGTAGCTGACGCTGAGCCTACAGAGGCAGTTGTTGATACAACAGAGGTTGCTGAGGCACCTGCTGAAGAGTAATCTTCGACCACTTAAGATCAATTAGAGCCGTCCGTATGGGCGGCTCTTTTCATTTGTTCAATGTTTCCAAGCATAGAACAAGGGCTGTCAATGACAGCCCTCATTCAATTTGCAAATGCCTGTTGGTAAATTACTTGTTCTGAGCAGCGAGGAGGTCCTTGATCTCTGTAAGAAGCTTAACTTCCTCTGAAGGTTCTGCAGGCTTAGCTGCTTCTTCTTCCTTGTCCTTCTTCAGCTTGGCTGCTGCAATAGCAGCTGCCTTATCGGAAGCTGTATTGATAGCCTTAAGCATAAGGAAAAGAATAAGCGCGATGATAAGGAAGTTGATAACAGCGGAGATGAAAGCACCGTATGTGAATGCAGCTCCGTGAATAACGAACTGTCCGCCAACTTCAACTTCATCATTGCCTGTAATAGCCTGAATAAGAGGTGTGATGAAGCTGTCAGTAAGTGCTGTAACGATGTTGCCGAAAGCACCACCGATGATAACACCGACAGCCATATCCATTACATTTCCCTTTAAAGCAAATTCTTTAAACTCTGATAACAAACTCATAAAGAACCTCCAAAATTTCAATTGATAAAATAATTTTACGAAATTACCCCATTCACTGTGTGTCGTTTGGTTTACAACTCTATGAAAAATAAATAAAATATAAGGGTATAAAACGGAGGTAGGATAATGGCTGATATTAAGTATAAGCGCATCCTCTTGAAGTTGTCCGGTGAGGCACTTGCAGGAGATAAGAAAGTCGGCATCGATGATGATGTTGTAAATGAGATCACAGGTAAGATTAAAGAAGTTTCAGATCTGGGTGTTGAAGTAGCGATCGTTGTAGGCGGCGGTAACTTCTGGAGAGGAAGATCATCTGAGAAGATGGACCGTGTTACAGCTGACCACATGGGTATGCTTGCTACGCTTATGAACTCCCTGGCTCTTTCCGATGCGCTTGAGCAGCACGGTGCGGTAACTAGAGTTCTTTCCGCTGTCGATGTAAGACAGATGGCCGAGCCTTATATCAGAAAGAGAGCAGTTCGTCACCTTGAGAAGGGAAGGATCGTAATCTTCGCATGCGGAACTGGTAACCCTTATTTCTCTACTGACACGGGTGCCGCATTAAGAGCTACAGAGATCGGTGCAGATATCATGCTCAAGGCTACTATGGTAGACGGTGTTTATGATAAGGATCCTAACAAGTATTCCGATGCAGTCAGATACGAGAAGGTTACACACGATGAGGTATTAAGTTCTAACCTCAAGGTAATGGATGCTACTGCCGCTGCTCTTTGCAGAGACAATCACACGAAGATCTATGTATTCTCCATGGAAGATCCTGACAATATCGTCAGAGTCGTTAAGGGCGAGAATATCGGAACACTTGTAGAATAATTAGAATCACGGAGGGAACAACAATGATGATCGAGATCACAAAGGCTGATTATGAGAAGGTAGAAGAGAAGATGCAGAAGTCTATCGACAATCTGCAGGAGAACTTTAATGCTATCCGCGCAGGAAGAGCAAATCCCCATGTTCTTGATAAGATCATGGTCGAGTATTACGGAACACCTTCTCCGATCAATACAGTTGCTAATATCCAGGTACCTGAGGCTAGAATGATCACTATCACTCCTTGGGATCCTTCAAACCTTAAGGCTATCGAGAAGGCTATCCAGTCTTCCGATCTCGGCATCAATCCTACTAACGACGGTAAGATGTTAAGACTTGTATTCCCTATGCTTACAGAGGACAGACGTAAGGAGCTTGTTAAGCAGGTTAAGGTCTACGGTGAAGAGGCTAAGGTTGTTATCAGAAACGTAAGACGTGACAGCATCGATAAGATGAGAGCTGCCAACAAGAAGAAGGAACTTACCGAGGACTCTTTGAAGGAGTATGAGGATGAGGTTCAGAAGATTACTGATAAGTACATCAAGACCGTTGATGATGCCTGTGCCAAGAAGGAAAAGGAATTGATGGAGATCTGATGGCTGTTATCGGTAACAAGAAAGATAAGTACGACACGACGGGGCTTAAAGTCCCCGTCTCTTTAGGCGTAATTATGGACGGCAACGGAAGATGGGCCAAGAAGAGGCTGCTTCCGAGAAGTGCCGGCCACAGAGCGGGTGCCGAGAATCTTAAGGAACTGTGCCGTAACTGCGGCAGATACGGTGTTAAGTATCTCACTGTATATGCGTTCTCCACGGAGAACTGGGCACGCCCCGAGGATGAAGTGCACCAGCTTATGGAGCTTTTCGTAGAGTTTTTCGAGAGGTATGATCCCGAGCTCGCGGAGGAAGATATCCGTGTAAGGTTTACGGGCGATATAGATGCCCTTCCCGAGAAAGTAAGAAAGACTGTTGCCGAAGGTGAGGAACGTTCCAAGAACAGAAAGAAGATGCAGCTTATTGTTGCTATGAATTACGGCGGCAGAAGAGAGATCGAATCCGCTGCACGTAAGATCGCTCAGAAGGTAAAGAACGGCGAGATCGAGCCTGAGCAGGTCACCGAGAAGTTGCTTTCTGAGAATATGTATCTTCCGGACGTTCCGGATCCTGAGCTTATCATAAGACCCAGTGGCGAGATGAGACTGTCGAACTTCCTTCTTTGGGAGTCCGCTTATTCTGAGTTCTGGGTGTCAGAGACGCTCTGGCCTGACTTCGGTTATGATGACTTAACACAGGCTTTCAAGGACTATGCCGGAAGAGACAGACGCTTCGGCGGATTGTCTTCTAAGGAGGGCAAGTCTTGAGACAGAGGATCATAACCGGAATTATCTTCACGCTGGCAGTATTATTATTCGTTATACCGTCATACTGGCTTCCTTCTTTGATGATGCTGTTCTCTGTCATTGTGGGAGCCGTGTCGATGTATGAGTTAATTAATGCCTGTAAGAATGGCGGAACGGTACCCAATGTCTATCTTGTTATAATCGGCGGTATCTTATCGGCGCTTATCCTGTTCGTATGTTACCTGATGCAGGTAAATCTGATAGTCTCACTGGCTCTTTACCTGCTGACCATAGTTCCTTATTGTCTGGCATGCCTGATACTTCCTTCAGTCATCGATAAGGAGAATCATCTGTCTATCGGAGCAGTTACATGCTTCATAGTCTTATACGTCACATTCCCGATGTATTGCCTTACGGCTCTTGCTATGCTCACTCCGGGAGGCTGGTTCTTCATGGTACCGGCTTTGTTCGCGGCGTGGGTATCAGACGTATGCGCTTATTTTACTGGAGTTACTATCGGCAAGCACAAGATCGTGCCTCACTTAAGTCCCAAGAAGACGTGGGAGGGCTGTATCGGCGGTGCCATAGGATGTGCGGTCGTTATTATGATCTATTTTGATATCCTGCATGCAAACGGGATCATCAGCGGATCAGTCAGTATTGTATATATCTCCGTTTTGGCGTTCTTCCTCGGATTTATAATGTCCGTCATGAGTCAGCTCGGAGACTGGGTTGCTTCTCTTATCAAGAGAATGACAGGCATCAAGGATTACGGCAATATCTTCCCGGGACACGGCGGAATGCTCGACAGATTCGACAGTGCATTCTTTACGATCCCCATGGGAGTTCTCCTGGGATTCTTCGCAGTACTGATGTCATAAAGTTAGTTAGGGGATAGTTTTATATGAGAGTTATATCGGTTCTTGGTTCGACCGGTTCTATCGGCACACAGACTCTTGAAGTTATAAGACAGAATCCGTCTGACTTCAGGGCAGCTGCGCTTACTTGCGGTTCCAACATAGATCTTTTATATGAGCAGATCTTGGAGTTTAATCCTTCTGCCGTATCTGTATACGATGAGAAGAAGGCTTATGAGCTTAAGAAACGTCTGTGTTCTGAGCATCCTGAGCTTCCCGTGGAAGTGTACTACGGCCAGGAGGGTGATGTTACTTGTGCTACTTTGCCTGAGGCTGATACCGTACTCGGAGCGATCGTGGGCGTGGCGGGACTTAAACCTGTATATGAGGCTGTAATGGCAGGCAAGGATATCGCGCTTGCCAACAAAGAGACACTTGTAGCAGGCGGAGATCTCGTTATGCCTCTTGTTAAGGAGAAGGGGGTCGCGCTTCTTCCTGTGGACTCGGAGCACTGTGCCATCTGGCAGTGCCTGTGGGGAGAGAAGCAGGAGAACCTTGACCGTATCCTCATCACGGCTTCGGGCGGCCCTTTCCGCGGCTTCTCACGCGAGCAGCTTAAGGACGTAACTTGCGAAAAGGCATTGAACCATCCCACATGGAAGATGGGCGGCAAGATCACTATCGATTCTTCGACAATGATGAATAAAGGACTCGAGGTTATCGAAGCATCACATCTGTTCGGTGTAGAAGTAGATAAGGTAGATGTTGTAGTTCATCCTCAGAGCGTGATTCATTCCATGATAAGACTGCGCGACGGTTCGATCCTGGCGCAGATGGGCAAGCCTTCCATGATACTTCCCATCATGGTCGCGCTCTACTATCCTGACAGAGGTCCGAGGCTTCTGGAGGAGTTTGATCCTTTTGATCCCAAGTGCAGTAATCTTACTTTCGAGTGTTGTGATACGAGCGTATTCGGTTTGCTTGATCTCGCTTACGATGCCGGCCGTAAGAAGGGCCTTCTTCCTGCAGTAATGAATGCTGCCAACGAGGCTGCAGTCGGAGCTTTTCTTGAAGGCAAGATCGGATTCCTCGATATCGAGAAGACTGTAAGAAGTGTATATGAAGCATTCGAGCCGTCTAATGTTCATGAGTTCACATTGGATGATGTGCTCGGTGCAAGCGATGAGGCTTTTGCACGTGCGAAGGAGATCCTTAAGTCATGAGTGTGTGGAGTATCATCGTTGCGATAATAATGCTCGGCCTTCTTGTAACGGTTCATGAGTTAGGCCATTTCTGGGTAGCGAGACTTCTTAAGATCAAAGCCTTTGAAGTTGCTATATTCATCGGTCCGAAGCTTGTTGACTGGAGAAAGAATGACGTCGAGTATTCGATAAGAGCGATCCCGTTCGGAGCTTATGTAAGATTTACAGACTTTGATGAGAAGGGTGAACCTGTCTCATCAGACGATCCAAGCCTGCTTATTAATTCGCCTAGATGGAAGAGACTGCTCGTATCTTTGGCAGGTCCTTTCATGAACCTTGTTCTCGGTGTAGTTATCTTCAGCGTAATGTTCTCTCTTACGGATTATGCTTCTCTTGAAGTAGGCGGTATAAGGCCCGGATCACAGCTTGCTGAAGTGATAATAAGCGGTGAGACTCAGTTCGATATTGGAGACGAGGTCTTAAGAGTTAACGGCAACAGGGTAATGACTGCTTATGATTACCTGTATGAGATCGACCGCGGCGTACCTAAGACAGAGAACTGTGTTCTTACTATGAGATCTCACACCACAGGTGATATCTATGAGATTGAGCTGGTGCCTCAGATCGAGCGCAGACCAATGATAGGTATCACTCATTATCCCGAAGTTGATGATCGCTATAACGGCTGGGAGGTATTCGAAGTATCTGAATTCCAGAATAATGGTGATCCGGTTCTGGAGCCGGGGGATTACCTTGTAGCTATCGACGGCAAGAGCGTAGCAGATGAAGACTTCCTCGATTATCTGAATAATCTTACTGAAGGCGATACGATGCGTCTTACTTATGTCCGTAACGGTGTCGAATATGAGGAAGACTGTATCAAGACGATGATGACTTACGCTAATGACCGAGGTCCTATCTTGTATGCATATGAGGTTACGGACTTTAGAACATTCCTTGGTGCTCTTAAGACTGCGTGTCTTATGCCGTATACGGTAATCAATGTCAGCATCAAATCTATAGGAGATGTATTCGAGGGTCAGGAAGAAGTTTATAACATGGTTTCCGGTCCTATCGGAATGACAGCTGTCGTATCCGATGTTGTCGATGATGTCGATGAATCCTTTATGGATAAGTTCATCACTGTCGTACAGATGGCGGGTATAATATCGATAGGATTGGTCTTCACGAATATGCTGCCGATCCCGGGTCTTGACGGTGTTCAGGTAATACTGATCGTAGTCGAGATGATCATGGGACATCCGATGTCGAAGAAGGCTGAGAATGTGGTCAATGTTGCCGGCTTTGTCCTGCTTATATGTCTTGCATTGTTCGCATTCGCATCCGACATCATAAGGATAATACTGGAGTAGGAGGCGGATTATGGCAAAGAATCTGGTCGCCGTTATAGATATCGGTTCGCTTACAGCGAGACTTAAGATCTACGAAGTTGGTTCTAACGGAGTTCCGAAGGAGATAGAGACCGTAAGAATGTTTACGTCTCTTGGAACCAGAAGTTATCTAGCCGGAATAATCGAACCTGAACAGCTTGATGAGATATGTGACTGCTTAAGGTCATTCGACATTAAGTGTAAAGAGTATAGGATCACGCGTGTTCTCTGTGTTGCCACGAGTGCACTTCGTGACGCGAGAAACCGCGATGTTATCATCGAACAGATTAGGATCAGGACTGGCTTCAGGATCGAAGTCATTGATAATTCAATGGAGAGATTCTATCAGAACATGGCTGTCCGCGAGAGAATGCCGGAGTTTAAGAATCTCATCAAAGAAGGCACCATGATCCTTGATATCGGTGCAAGCTCTTTGCAGGCAACTGTGTATGATAAATCCGACTTTATCTTCTCCCAGAACATGGTTCTCGGATCTTTACGTATCTATGAGATGTTGTCAGATCTTCAGTCCAAGACAACTCATTACGAGGACGTTCTTCAGGAATTCATCGCTCAGGATCTCGATGATTATCATGCTGTTGAGCCTAAGGGAATCGTGTACCAGAGTCTCGTGGCATTCGGCGGCGAGCTCGGATTCATGAAGAGACTTCTGAATCTCGTTCCTAACGATAATGCAGTTCTTACCAAGGCTGACTTCATGCGAGTATATGATTATCTGTTCAAGAACAGTCCACAGGATCTGTCACTTAACGATCATATCCCTACGAATATTGCTCCGCTGCTTCTTCCTTCAGCCATGATCATCAAGAACATGCTCGAGTACACGGGCGTTGATACGATCTATCTGCCGCAGGCTTCCTTGTCTGACGGTATCATCTACAACTACTGTTCCAAGTATTCGGGATACAAGCTTTCAATGAAGCCGGAAGACGATCTTATCAGAGCCGCAAGGAATGTAGCTAAGAGATATAAGTCTCACAAGAAGCATATCGAGTATGTTGAGAATACTGCTATGGATATCTTCGACGCATCTGCTAAGATCACAGGTCTTACGGGAAGAGATAAGCTTCTTCTGCGTATTTCCGCGATACTTCATGAGTCCGGTAAGTATGTCCATGCGAGAGCTCATAACGAAGCTGCATATGCACTTATCAAGTACACGGATCTTATCGGTCTTAATTCCGAAGAGCTTGATGTTATCGCTTTGGTCGTAAGATTGTATCCGAAGCAGAATCCTTATGAGAATAACTACTATCAGAAACTTAACCCTTCCAAGAAGGTGTTGGTATCCAAGCTGACTGCGATCCTTCGTATCGCAGATGCGCTTGATGCCTCGCATAAGCAGAAATCCAAGAGTGTAACAGTCCAGCTCGATCCCGAGAGTCTCCACATCGTCTGCAACAGTGATGCGGATATGTCTTTCGAGATGTGGTCATTCGAGCACAGGAGCGGGCTTTTCGAAGAGGTTATCGGCATCAGGCCCGAGCTTCGTATAAGGAGGACAATCTGATATGGCTTCAAAATCCAAAGATACAAAGAGCACGAAGAAGACTGCCAAGAAAGCAGTTGCAAAGAAGAGCGTAGCTAAGAAGCCTGCGACAGCGAAGAAGACTGCCGTAAAGGAGAAGAAGCCCGAGATCTTAAGACCGTGCGATAAGTTCTATAACAGGGAATTAAGCTGGCTCGAGTTCAACAACAGGATCCTTAGCGAAGCTAGAGATACCAAGAACCCTCTTCTTGAGAGACTGAACTTCCTTGCCATCACGGCATCGAATCTTGACGAGTTCTATATCGTTCGTGTTGCTTCCTTGAGAGATATGGCAAGCGTTAACTTCGAGGAGAAGGATCTTGCAGGCCTTACGGTAAATGAGCAGCTTAAGAGGATCGATGAGAAGACAAGAAAGCTCATGACTTTGATGTATTCCACATACAGCAGATCTCTTGTGCCGTCTTTGAAGCAGGAGAGTATCTTCATTAGTGATTACACGGAGCTCGAGCCGAAGTTCCAGGACAGATGTAATGAATACTTCAAGACGGAGCTGTACCCGATACTGACGCCTATGGCTGTCGATCAGTCCAGACCGTTCCCGCTCATCTACAACAGAATGCTTAATCTGTGCGTAATGCTTGACGGTAAGGGTATCGTCGATTCGCATAACCAGCATGAAGACGGGAAGACCGTTTATGCGACACTTCAGGTTCCTAATGTAGTTCCGAGATTGTTCAAGATAACCGGTGACAACAACGAAGTTATACTCGTTCCCGTCGAGAGCATTATCCGCGCTAATCTCGATATGCTTTTTACGAGCCAGAGAGTGCTTGGAAGCGGCTGCTACAGGATCATGCGTAATGCTGACCTTGATATCGATGAGGACGAGGCAGAGGACCTTCTCAAGGAGATCGAGGAGCAGGTAAGAAAGAGAAGATACGGCGAGATCATAAGACTCGAAGTAGAAGATGATATCGATCCCGAGATCCTTGATTACATTATTACCGAACTTCAGATCTCTAAGGATGATATCTTCAGCGTCGGCGGTCCTATCGATCTTACTTTCCTTTCCAAGGTCAACGGCCTTGCAGGCAAGGACAGATTCAATGACTTAAGATATCCCGCGCATGCTCCGGCTGCCCCTGCGATGTTCGATGAGTCGCTTGATAACATCTTCGATCAGATAAGAGCGAAGGACAGACTTGTACACCATCCTTATGAGAGCTTCGAGCCCGTTCTTGAGCTTGTTAAGCAGGCTGCAAGAGATCCTCAGGTTCTTGCCATCAAGCAGACTCTCTACAGAGTATCGGATCAGTCTCCGATCATCGCATCGCTTCTTGAAGCTGCCAACAACGGTAAGCAGGTAATGGTACTTGTTGAGCTTAAGGCAAGATTCGATGAGCAGAACAATATCAACTGGGCTAAGAAGCTTGAGAACGCGGGCTGTCACGTTATATACGGCCTCGTAGGTCTTAAGACGCACAGTAAGATCACGCTGGTAGTGCGTAAGGAAGAGGACGGCATCAGACGTTACCTCCACCTGGCTACAGGTAACTACAACGACATCACAGCGAAAATCTATACTGACATCGGTCTGTTTACGGCATCCGAGAGCTTCGGCGAGGATGCTTCCGAGTTCTTCAATATGTTGTCAGGTTATTCCATCCCGAGTACATGGCGTAAGCTTGTCGCAGCGCCTATATGGATGAAGGACTACTTCGTAAGGAACATCAGACGTGAGGCTGAATATGCAGCAGCGGGCAAGCCGGCAAGGATCGTTGCCAAGATCAACTCTCTTGTTGACGGCACGGTTATCGATGAATTGTATAAGGCTTCCAATGCAGGAGTTAAGATCGACCTTATCATAAGAGGTATCTGCTGTCTTAAGGCCGGAATCCCAGGGTTGTCAGAGAATATAACTGTAAGGTCCATTACGGGAAGATTCCTTGAGCATTCAAGAATCTTCATGTTCAATAACGGCGGTAAAGAGGATATCTATCTTGCTTCGGCAGATTGGATGCCCCGTAATCTCGATCGAAGAGTCGAGCTTATGTTCCCGATAGAAGATCCTGATTGCCGTGCAAGGATCAAGGAGATCCTTGAAGTAGAGCTTAATGATACGATCCGTGCAAACTATTTGAATTCTGACGGAAACTATCATAAACTCGATCTTCGTGGTAAAGTAAAGCTTGACAGTCAGCAGGAGTTGATCAGACTTGCTGATGAAGCGGTGGCAGACAGATTCGTAGAAGAGGAGAAACTTGCCTTCGAACCTGCTGTGGCACCGGAATGATATTGATCCGGTTAGTGAGGGTTTAATAATTAATGAGTGTTAGTTGTGAAAGTTTTCCTTCCGTGGAGAATCCCGGAAAGTATGAAGACTTATCTAAGAAGTATGTAATGACAGGTGAGGGTGGATTAAGTGCACAGATCCTGTCCTATGGAGCTAGAATATTCAGGCTTTGCGTGCCTGACAGAGTAACGGGTGAGATAGATGATGTTGTCTTAGGTCCCAAGGATCTCGACGGTTATCTCAAGGATCCCGGTAATCACGGTGCCATAGTAGGCCGTTCGGCAAACAGGATCGCAGGAGCTTCTTTCTCCATCGACGGAACGACATACAGCATCCCGAGAAACGACGGTAACAACAATCTTCATACAGGTGACAAGGCTTATCAGTTCAAGTTCTGGGACGGTAAAGTGCTTAGTAAGGAAGAATCCGATGCTTTCATCAAGGCTTCCGGTATTCCCGGTCTTTGTGATGATGAATCCAAGTTGTCTTATGATGAGTCGGTGCTTCTGTCGTGTGACAGTGAAGACGGAGAGAACGGTTTTCCGGGTAACCTTAAGACGGAAGTTCTTTATTCATTCCTTATGGATGGAACATTCCTTATTCTTTACAGAGGTCTGACCGATAAGAAGACTGTCTTCGCTCCTACGAATCATGCATACTTCAATATCGAAGGTCATGATCACGGAACAGTTAAGGATCAGGTACTTACAGTTCTATGTGACAGAGTTACTTATAAGGACGATAACAATTGTCCTGACGGAAGATATCTCGATGTTGATGATACGATCTTCGACTTTAGAAGCGGAGCTCCTGTCAGCAAGTGTCTCGATCTTAATGATCCTCAGACGAAGAACTGCAGGGGAGTCGATCAGAACTTCTGCCTTAACAATAACGGAAGATATGAGCTCGTTGCACGTCTCGAGGCTCCTGCTTCTTCTAAGGGTATGGAAGTATGGACTGATCTTCCCGGTATCCAGCTTTATGCCGCTAATCACCTTGAGAGTGAAGACAACAAGGACGGTGCTGTTTACAGACCTTATGATGCTTTGTGTCTTGAGGCTCAGCTATATCCTAATGCCATAAACGTTCCCGAGTTCCAGTCTCCTGTGATAGAACCCGGCGAACCTAAGTATTACGCCTGCGGATACAGATTCTATAAGTAATGATTTGCAAGTAACAAAAAAGCTGTTCATTTCTGAACAGCTTTTATAATGCTTGATTTCTCCGAAATCCGGAGATTAAGCTGCTTCGCCGTAATCTGCAGGTGTTGCTATACCTGTAGCAAGGGACTTCTGCTTAACATATGCATAGAACTCAGCATAAGTTGCATTAGCATAAGGCTTTACGAACAGGATACCGATGCAGCAAGCGCAGAATCCGAGAAGATACCATCCGATGAATGAAAGGTGCATATAGAAAGCCTTGCCCTTCTCGCCATCCATTGTTCTCTTGGAGATCTCGAAAGCTCTGTCTGTAGAGATACCGGGATTCTCTGCGAGGATGTAGGGAACCATGTAGTATGAGTAAGACTTAACAATACCGGGGATTACGAACAGCAAAGACCAGAGCCATACATACAGGTAATAGAAGAACATAGTCTTCATTACAGGTCCGTATGAAGAGAAAGAGCCGAACATATCAGCAAGATCAGCCTTGCGTGTAACTCTTGCTCTGAGGAACATCTTCTTCAGACCGACACTTAAGATGTTGATAAGGAAGATCATGATGCAGATAGAAGCTGCAGAACCGAGAAAAGAGAATATAGGATTATGTGTAGTTGTCATCTGTGACAGCTCTTCAAGAGCTCCTTCGTAGTCGCCTTTCTCGATAAGCCTTGTATAATCGCTTGTGTCTGTTGTAGCGCCGATGATCTGGATCGTGTTTGTGATGGAGTAGCATACACCGTAGATGAGACCGAAGATCAACATCGCGAGGAATGACATCCAGTAAGTCGTCTTAAGGACTGACTTTGCATTTAGCTTAAGCTGTGAATTTTCCATATTACCTACTTAATGTCCTTTATTTATGTAAGGAAATCTTAATTAATATAATGCAAGTAATTTATAACGGCAAGTAATACTTACCACAAGAATACACTTCTTAAAATGCCAAATAGGATCAGAAGTATGCCATATGCAATTAACAGAACATTGTTGATCTTGTAAGCGGTTTTGTAGGTTCCTCTTGATAAGGAATTGTATACGAGTTCAATAACTATAAGAGGCCATGTCAGAAACAAAAACTGATTGTCTTTAAATGCACTTTCAAAATCAAGATTGATCATATCTATAAACATATGTGATACGCCGCATCCCGGGCACCTAAAGCCTGTTATAGTTCTAAACAGACAGGGGATGCCTATACCGGTGAATCCTTTCTACAGCTTCTACTACCTTTGCGACTACCTCAATACTCTTGCAGAGGCAAAGGGGTTGATTACAGCTGCTTGATAAGCTCAGATATTGAGAAAATAGCAGGGCTCCGGTGAGATTTCATCGGAGCCCTTATGTTAGTCATATTAATTGGTGAATGTATATCAGTTTGAACCCGGCTTATAGCTGTCCTTCAAAGATACAGCTCTGTTGAAGACGAGATGATCAGGTGACGAATCCTTATTGTCAGCACAGAAGTAACCGACTCTTAAGAACTGATATCTGTCTTCGCTTCCTGCGTTCTTCAAGGAAGCTTCTACCTTAGCATCTTTGATAGTTACAAGTGAATCCTTGTTGATGTAATCAAGATAATTAACATCAGCAAGGTCAGGCTCATCGATAGTGAAGAGCTGATCGTAGAGTCTGATCTCAGCATCAACTGCAGTATTCTGATCTACCCAGTGGATCGTAGCCTTGATCCTTCTGCCGTCTGCAGTGTTGCCGCCGCGGCTCTCTGTATCATACTCAGCATGAACTGCGATAACGTTACCGTCGGCGTCCTTATCACAGCCTGTGCACTTGATTACGTATGCAGACTTAAGACGAACCTCGTTGCCGGGGAAGAGTCGGAAGTACTTCTTCTCGGGAACTTCCATGAAGTCCTCAGCGTCGATCCAAAGGTTCTTGGAGAATGTAACTTCTCTTGTTCCTGCATTCTCGTCCTCAGGATTGTTCTCGACCGTGAATACCTCAGTCTTGTCATCAGGATAGTTATCGATGATGAGCTTGATAGGGTGGAGGACCGCCATTGCACGGTTAGCGCGCTTGTTAAGATCTTCTCTCAGACAGTACTCTAGGAATGCGTACTCAACAACGGAGTTAACCTTGGATACACCATTCTGTCTATGGAATTCTCTGATAGCTTCGGGAGTATAACCGCGTCTTCTGAGACCGCAGAGAGTAGGCATACGGGGATCATCCCATCCTGCAACATAACCGCTCTCGATGAGGTTACGAAGCTTTCTCTTGGAAAGAACAGTTCTGGTAATACCGAGACGAGCAAACTCGATCTGACGGGGCTTAGTCTCAACAGAGATGTTGTTTACAACCCAATCGTAGAGAGGACGGTGGTTCTCGAACTCGAGAGAGCACAGGGAATGAGTAATGCCTTCAAGAGCATCCTCGATAGGATGAGCGAAGTCGTACATAGGGTAGATGCACCACTTGTTTCCTGTTCTGTGGTGAGGGAGACGGTTCATTCTGTAGATAACCGGATCTCTCATGTTGAAGTTACCGGAAGCAAGGTCGATCTTCGCGCGGAGTGTCATCTTGCCTTCTTCGATCTCTCCGTTCTTCATCTTCTCGAACAACTCCAAAGACTCCTCGATTGGTCTGTCTCTGTAAGGGCTCTGAGCGGGAGTAGAAGTATCGCCTCTCATCTCCTTCATCTGCTCGGGAGTAAGCTCGCACACATAAGCGAGTCCCTTCTTGATGAGCTCTACTGCGAACTCATACATCTTGTCGAAATAATCGGAAGCATAGAAGAATCTGTCCTCCCAGTCGTGTCCGAGCCAGTGGATATCTTCCTTAATAGCATCTACGAACTCCTCGTCTTCCTTCGTGGGGTTGGTATCATCCATACGAAGGTTGCACATGCCGCCGTAAAGCTCTGCTGTACCGAAGTCGATCTCTAACGCCTTGGCATGTCCGATATGAAGGTAGCCGTTAGGCTCAGGAGGGAATCTCGTATGCACCTTCTGGCCGTAACATCTGCCGCCTTCCTTGAGCTCTTCGTCAATTATCTCGTGAATAAAATGTTTGCTTTCTGCCATGTGTTTCTCCTGTTCTTATCCTAGACGGCTGTATGCTTCGTTAAGTCTTCTCATAGCTTCGTCCTTGCCGAGAAGGAGAAGTACTTCAGCACATCCGCCGGGGGTTACTGCCACGCCTGCTGCAGCGATTCTTACGGGCCACATTACAAGAGCGTTCTTGTACTCCTTCTGCGCAGCATAACCCGTAACTGCGTTCGTGATAGCCTCTCTGTCCCAGCTGCACTCAGCAAGAAGGGGAATGACATCGCCGAGAACTGCCTTGGAAGTCTCGAGCGTGGACTTGCTCTTCTTATGCTCGAAAAGCGAGAGGTCGAACTCCTCATATTCCTTGAGGAATGCGAGTTTCTCAGCGATCTGTGTAAAGCGTGTGATACGGGGCTTCAAGATCTCCTCGAGAAGAGCGTAGTTCTCTTCCTTGATGCCGAGCTCATCGTAGAAAGGCTTAGCATTCTTAAGGAACTCGTCTGAATCCATAAGCTTAATGTACTCGCCGTTCATCCACTCGAGCTTATCGTAGTCGAATACTGAAGGCGACTTGGATATACCGTTGATATCGAAAGCCTTGATGAGCTCATCCATAGAGAAGATCTCACGGTTCTCGTATTCGCCTGCGGGACACCAGCCGAGAAGCGCGATGTAGTTGATGATCGCCTGAGGCAGGAATCCTTCATTGATAAGATCCATGAATCCTGTGCTTCCGTGTCTCTTGGAAAGCTTGGATACAGTTACATTGCCTTCTTCGTCAACACTCTTACCGTTGATGAGAGGGAGGTGGATATATGTAGGGATCTCCCAACCGAATGCTTCGTAAAGTGCATTGTACTTAGGAGTTGATGACAGATACTCGGATCCTCTTACTACATGTGTGATGCCCATAGTGTGGTCATCTATAACATTAGCGAAGTTATAAGTAGGGAAGCCGTCAGCCTTGATAAGGATCTGATCATCGAGTTCATCATTCTTGATAGTGATATCTCCGTATACGAGGTCGTGATATGTGGACTCACCGTCGACGGGCATCTTCTGTCTGATGACGTAGGGTATACCAGCCTTAAGATTAGCTTCGACCTCTTCAGCAGAAAGGTTACGGCAGTGTCTGTCATAACCGACTACAGTGCCTTCAGGTGCATTCTTTCTTAACTCATCGAGTCTTTCCTTTGTGCAGAAGCAGTAATAAGCCTTGCCGTCTTTAACAAGCTGCTCTGCATAAGGCTTGTACATATCTTTACGCTCACTCTGGACATAAGGACCGAAGTCGCCTCCGACATCCGGTCCCTCATCGTGTGTGATGCCAGCGATCTTTAATGTGTTGTAGATAACGTCAGTGGCACCTTCCACATAACGCTCCTGGTCGGTATCCTCGATTCTTAATACGAATGTACCGCCGTCGTGTCTTGCAGTAAGGTATTCATATAAAGCAGTTCTTAAGTTTCCGACGTGCATAAAACCGGTCGGAGAAGGTGCAAATCTTGTTCTGATAAGCATATTAGAAACCTTTCTTTTAAAAATAAGCTCAAATATTCTACCACTTTGGGTTGATAGATGCTATTTTGAGATTTAATGGTAAAATTGGAGTTATGGATATCCTTAAGACCGACATGGAGTATAACTGCTACTGCGGTAACGGCGAGGCCGATAAGTTTGCTTCCGCGTTTATTTTCGACGGGAGGCGCAAGGCTGATCCTGCCACGGTAAAGATCGCGATAGTGTCAGACCGCATCGTGAGCGGCTATTATTACAATAAGTTCGAAGAGCAGTTCCTCAAGAGAGGCGTGAAGCCTGTTCTTATCCCGGTCGAGTGCTCGGAAGGGCAGAAAGGTCTTGCAGAGGCAACTTCCGTATATGATTTCCTTGTAGACTTCGGATTCGGAAGAAATGATTGGATCATTGCTTTTGGCGGCGGCGGGATACTTGATGTTGCAGGTTTCTGTGCATCTGTATTCGAAGGCGGTATAAATTTCCTTGCAATTCCTACTACACCGGATTCTATGTATGAAGGTGCAGTTGCTAAGAAGGCTTTCCTTAATTCTAAGAAACTTAAGAATGCCATATCCGTACCTTTCAAGCCTGATGCGGTCATTATTGATCCTTCATATCTGAATACGGTACCGGATAAGATCAAGCATAACGGATATGCCGATATCATAAGACTTGGCATCCTCGGTAATCTGAATATCCTTATAGAGCTTGTTAAGGGCGGTAACGTTAGGGAGTTCCTTAATCATACATATGCATTAAGACACTCTATCAACGAGACTTCGCCTAAGCTTTTGAATCTTGGTAACGAGCTTGCCGCGGCGATCGAGGGGTACTTCAGGTTCATGAATTATTCTGACGGCGAGGCTTTGGCACTGAGCCTTATGAGCTGCGTTGAAGAGAAGAGCAGGGAGCCTTTGGCCAAGATATATGAGCTTCTCGGTCTGCCTGTAAAACTTGAAGGTGTTTCCACTAAGTCGATAATGAAGATCTTGAAGGAGAATCTTGCCAGAAACGGCAGCGGTACCTTCGAGATAGTTGATATGAGCGATGACGAGCCGAGAAGATGGATGGTTAAGAAAGTAACTATGGATGAGGCTTGTGATATCTTTGCCAAGAGGCTTGAGGTAATTAGATCTGATGCAGAAGGTTCGGGTAATGGACAGGCTTAAGAAGATACTCGCACTTATTCTCTCATTGATAATGTTCGTGATTCCAACTGCTTCGTGTTCCGATGACGGAGACGAGGTTGCTTTGCAGGCAGATTATGGTTCTTACGGTGCTGATATAGCCCGTGAACTGGCGTCGCTTTATCCTTACAGACGTGCATATACAGCTGAGGAAGCCCAGGCAGGTGAATACATAAGATCCAAGTTCGAAGAGCTCGGTTATGATGTATCCAAGCAGGATTTCAGTAATCTTTACGGCGGAAGTTCAGCAAATTATATAGTTAATATCCCGGGTGACGGATTCTTCTCGATTGATGATTACGGTAATCCGGTCGAGGTGAGAAGAACTATCGTTATCGGAGCTCATTATGATGACGCGTTCTCACAGGGTCAGGTAGATTCTTCGTACGGATATGACGGTATCTCTGATAATGCATCCGGCATAGGTGTTCTGCTTACGATTGCTGAGCAGATCAAGAATTATGATGACCTTTCATTTGACGTTATTCTTGTTGCTTTCGGTGCAGGTAATGATAATTATGCGGGAGCAAGAGCTTTTGTTAATTCATTAACAGATGAAGTTGCCGGTTCAATAGACTGTATGTACTGTATTGACAGTATCTACGGCGGAGACAAGGTGTATGCTTCAGCGGGCTATAATTCTCTTAACATGACTCAGAAGTACCAGATGAGAAGAAAACTCTATCAGGCATATGATGTAGTGTATGACAGCCTTCTTTATTCGCAGTACGGGTTCAGTCTCTACTACAACGAATGCGGTATCATTACCGATCTTAACGGGGATGGATTTGACGATATTTATCGCGAGGTATCTGTGAATAAATCAGATTATGTTCCATTCGATGAGTTGAATATACCGATAGTCTATTTTGACAGTGCGGATTATAACTTCGATAGCATGGAAGATATGAAAGATACCAAGAACCTTAATCTTCAGGAGTTCGGCGGAATGATAAGATCCACTCCGATAGATTCGTCGGCTACTCTTGATATGTTTATGATGACTGAAGATACCGATATCCTGCAGATAAGGATCAACTGCGTTGCTTACGTTATCCTTGAGTCAATGATGAAGGGTTCTGACTTTGCCATGACCTCAGCCGAGTATCTGGCTTTGCAGGATAGTAATAACTGATCACAGGCAACCCTTAATCTGATGTAAAACTGTTCAAACATAAGGTTTTACTTAACATAATCTTGTAACAAAACATCAATATTGGTAATTAGCGCTGATGATATAATTTAGTTGTCAATTCATGGCAATTTCATTGAAATGAGAGGTATTTAGATGAATTCAAAGAAGATTACTGCAGCTTTATTGATTGCTGCGATGACGGTACCTTTCGGAGCTTGCTCCAAAGAAGCAGAAGAAACAGAACAGACAACCGCAGCAACAACACAGGCAGCCGTAGCTTCCGAGACGACACCTGCTGTTACAGAACCCGTCGAGACACAGCCTGCAGCTACTCAGTCTCTGTCTCCGGATGCTCTCTTTGATCCTTCCAACCCGATGGCAGTTAACCCCATTACAGGTCTTCAGACAATGGATCCTGCTAATGTAGGTCAGCGTTCCGTTGCAGTTGTTATCAACAACAGCCACGCTGCTATGCCTCAGAGAGGAATCTCCGCTGCTGATGCTATCTACGAGTATCAGACAGAGGGTGGACAGACTAGACTTCTTGCTGTCTTTGCTGACGTAAATACAATCCCTGAGATCGGATCACTCCGTTCTGCAAGAATCCTTTCCACGGATCTTGCAGCAGGAAACAACTCCGTATTCATCCACTTCGGACGTAATGCAAGAGTTCCTGATCATATCTCACAGTATGGTATCGATCATATCGACGGTAATTCATGCAGTGCCGGCGTATACAGCTCAGCTAACTATGCTGACGGATATGTAGATCTTCCTGCCGGTCTCTTCTTCTGGAGAGATGCTGTATGGAAGTCCCAGAGAGCTATCGAGCACACAGCTGTTACTGACGGCAGACACATCCTTGAGGCTATCGAGTACAACGAGATCCCCATGATCGATAACGAGAACAACATGCTCTTTAACTTCGTTCCCGATAATTCAGCTGATATCGCTACAGGTGATCCTTGTGAGCAGATCAATGTATACTTCTCAGGTACTAACCCTGACGCACTCTTTACATATGATCCTCTTACAGGTCTCTATTCCAAGTCTCAGTATGGCAATCCCCAGATTGATGAGACAACAGGAACTCAGATTTCCTTCACAAACGTATTTGTTCTCTATGCGAACATTCAGCCTCATGGTGATACAACTATCGATGCTTATCTTGAGGACGGCGGTGAAGGATGGTATGTGTCAGGCGGAAGAATCGTCCCTATCACATGGGATAAGCCTTCTCCTAATGATCCTATCGTTGTTTACAACGAGAACGGCGAAGAACTCGAGGTTAACCGCGGACGTTCTTACATCTGTATCGTCGATAACGATATGGAGAGCCAGACAACGATTACAGCCAGCCTGTAATGATGTAACCAGCCGATAATCGGCAAATTTGATGAATTTTTAAAATACCCGCTGAGACTTGTGGTCTTGGCGGGTATTTTTATATATAATATACAAAGCATTTTTTGATTAACTTTTGTAAACGGAGTCATATATGAGTAAAACAGTATCAACATGCGTACTTGAAACCAACCTTGTTCCTAATCAGCCTCAGGAGAATATCTTTTTCCATACTCTCTATAGAACTATGGCTGATTTCCCCGGTGAGTTCGTAAGAACAGCAAGATCAACATCTCCTATCCAGGTAGTAGCTTTATTCTCGACGCAGGGTCCAGATACAAATGCTGCTATGCTCAATATCGAGCTTAACCAGGAGCTGACAAAGATAGTTGCCAATGCGCAGGGACAGCCTGTTCTTGATTTTGAATCATTCTCCAACCAGGTTGTTAATATACTTAACGTTCATGTATGTAACTTCATCGTCTCACACGGCGGCAGTCAGCTTCGCACATCCATGACAATGGCTGTCATCGAGGGCGATACATTAAGGATCATCCACATTGGTAATACTAAGGCTGTTCTCGTTAGAGACGGTAAGATCATGGCTCTGACTGATGAGCAGACAGTTGCTCACAGATATGTTCAGATGGGTGCCATCACACCTGCTGAGGAAGCTGATCATCCCGACAGATTCACACTTACACAGTATCTCGGCAAGATGCCTCAGGACGGCCCTGTTATGCCTGATAAGAAGGTTCATCTCAAGCTTAAGGATAATGACAGCCTCTGCCTTATGGGTATCGGTGTATCCAAGCTCATGCCTGCCAAGAACAGAAATGCTCTTCTCGTTCGTCCCATGACAACAGAGTCCAAGGCTCATGAGATCATTAATACAGCCGGTAATCTCGGAATTAAGTACGGTTTGTCATTTGCTGTAGTCGAGATCGAGTCTACTCTTATCCTTCCCGGTGATGCAGTTATGGCTGCTAAGGCAGCTGCTCCTGAAGAGCCCGAGATCGAGGAGAGTCCTTTTGTAGACAGCGGCGATCCGTTCGGTAATTCTGCATATGAGACTAAGTCTGAGGAGACTACGGTATTTAACAGAGGCAAGGAGACAGTATCTTTCAATTCAGGTTACGACGTTAAGACTTCTGATGAGCCTGCTCCTTCAGGTAAGAATCCCGTAGTTAAGGCAATTATCCGTACACTTGTTATATTCCTTATCTGTGCTGTAGTCGGATTCGGCGGTATGGCCGGCTTCTTCTACTTCAAGGGTCTTTTGAAGTTCGGTGACACCAAGCCTTCTGAGGTTATTGTAGAGAGTATCAGATATGTAGCTGTTGACGGTACATCACTGTATGCACAGGCTTCCGAGGACAGCACTGTTATCGGCACGCTTTCTGCAGGCGACGTTGTCCAGTATATCGGCGATGAAGGTGCTTACAGCAAGATCACGACAACAGGCGGAGTTACAGGCTATGTTCTTTCCGTAAATATCACAGAGAATCATGTTGCTTCCGAGGGAGCTGCCGCAGGTGAGAATCCTGAGTATATGTCTGAGGAAGGTGAGCTTGAGGTCATCGACGGTGTTGATGGCGGAGAGGCTCCTGTAGAGACCGCAGCGGAAGGAGTTTGATTATGCCTTCCAAGAAGTCAGCTAAGAAAGAAGATAAGCTTTTCGCAGAGTATCCTAACCTTTATGAGGGTATAAGCGGCAGTGAGCTTGATGCCTGCATGGCATTTGCCGAGGATTACAAGTCTTTCCTCGACAGCAGCAAGACAGAAAGAGAGTTCACCGAGAATGCCATTGAGGCTGCTTCATCACTCGGATTTGTTGATATCGGATCCAAGAAGAAACTCAAGGCAGGTGACAAGGTTTATGCCAGCATCAAGGACAAGGGTCTGATCCTTGCCGTTATCGGTAAGAAGGATGTAAGCGAGGGATACAATATCCTCGGTGCGCATATCGATTCACCGAGACTTGATCTTAAGCCGAATCCGATGTATGAGGATAACGAAGCAGTATACTTTAAGACTCATTACTACGGCGGTATCAAGAAGTATCAGTGGACTACGATCCCTCTTGCTATCCACGGTGTTATCTATACAAGAGACGGTGCTAAGCACAAGATCACAGTCGGTGAGGATGATTCTGATCCGATCTTCTATATAACGGATCTGCTTCCTCATCTTGATAAAGAGAACAGGAAGGCTTCCGATATCGTTACAGGCGAGGAGCTTAATCTTGTAATCGGCGGTATACCTGTTAGCGGCAAGAAGAAGGATGAGAATGTTAAGGAGGCTTACAAGGCCAATATCCTTAAGTTGCTGCATGATAAGTACGGTATCGTAGAGAAGGATTTCGTAACAGGTGAACTCGAGGTTGTTCCTGCATTTAAGGCAAGAGACCTCGGCTTCGACAGAGCTTTCATTGCAGGTTACGGACACGATGACAGAGTATGTGCTTATCCTGCCCTCATGGCTCTTCTTGATCAGGAGAAGCCTGCTAAGACTTGCGTTACGATGCTTACCGACAAGGAAGAGATCGGTTCTTATGCTAATTCCGGCGCACAGTCAGTTCTGTATGAGAATTTCCTTATGGAGATTGTGGCGAAGACAGGTGACGGAAGCCTCGATATGCTTAAGTACCGTAAGGTAATCGCTGCATCCAGAATGCTTTCTACAGACGTTTCAACAGCTTATGATCCCAAGTATCCGTCCGTATATGAGAAGCGTAATACAGCTTTCATGTCTCATGGTATCAAGCTTGAGAAATACACAGGTGCAAGAGGAAAGAGCGGAAGCTCTGAGGCTACAGGCGATTTTGTATCCGAGGTTACACGTGTGTTCGAGAAGAACAGCATTCCTTGGCAGACAGGTGAGCTCGGTAAGGTTGACGCCGGCGGCGGCGGAACTATCTCTGCCTACATGGCTAAGTACGGTATGTCCGTTCTTGATGCCGGTGTACCTGTATGGTCAATGCATGCTCCATACGAAGTAATCTCCAAGATTGATCTTTACTACACATATCTGGCATATAAGGCATTTATCGAGAATATCTGATGGGGAGGCGTCTATGAGGATTCGTTTTTACAACGCCAGAATACTTACAATGCAGGACGATATCGTATTTAATGGCGAGTTGTGGACTGCTGATAAGAAGATTGAGTATATCGGCGAGTCAAAACCTTCCGATAAACCTTTTGACAGGGAGATAGACTGTAAGGGTAATCTCCTGATGCCTGGCCTTAAGGATGCTCATACACACTCAGCTATGACATTCTCAAGATCTCTGGCGGATGATTATTCTCTTAATGACTGGCTGTTCAAGGCTATTTTCCCTAGAGAGAAGAAGCTTACTTTGGAGCATATTTACTGGTTTACCAAGCTTGCGTATGCTGAGTATATCTCAGGCGGAATAACAGCATGCTTTGATATGTATCCTAAGAGGATTGAATCTGCAAGAGCGGCAGTCGAGACCGGTTTCCGTTATGTAAGTTGCGATGATGCCAATGACTTCGGCGGTATGGATCTTCTTGAAGAGAATTTTAATAAGTTCAATTCATATGATCCGCTTGTCTCTTATTTCCTTGGATTTCATGCAGAGTATACGACGTGTGAGGAGAATCTTAAGAGAGTTGCTGACCTTGCGCATAAGTATGAGACTCCCGTTTTTACACATATTTCTGAGACTAAGGCAGAGGTTGAAGGCTGTAAGGAAAGATATGGGGTTACCCCTGCAGTTCTGTTCGATAAGCTCGGAATATATGACTTCGGCGGCGGCGGTTTTCACTGCGTATGGTTCACTGATGAAGACCGGGATATATTCGCGAAGAAGGGATTGTGGTCCGTATTCAATGCCTGCTCCAATCTGAAGCTCGCGAGCGGAATCACACCTGTATATAAGTTTATTGAGAAAGATATGAATATCGCGATCGGTACTGACGGTGCGGGCTCTAATAACAGCCTGTCCATGTTCCGTGAAATGTATCTCGATACTGTTCTTTCCAATGTCGAGACCAATAACGCTGCTGCTGTAGATCCGTTCAAGATCCTCAAGGCAGGAACAACCGGCGGCGCATACTGCATGGGCCTTAACGACAGTGATGTACTTGCTGAGGGTAAGAATGCCGATCTTATCATGATCGACATGAATAAGCCGTGTATGCAGCCTGAGAATAATATCGTCAGAAATATCGTTTACAGCGGTGATAATTCCTGCGTTAAGATGACTATGATAAACGGTAAGATCCTCTATGAGAATGGCGAATTCACTACTATTGATTATGAGCAGACACGTAAGAAGTGCAATGAACTGTTAACGGAGCTCGTCTGATCAACTGATGAACCGGATACTTGGGTATTTCCGCAATTATAAGCTGCGATCTATACTAAGCCCATTATTCAAGCTGTCAGAGGCAGCATTCGAGCTGATAGTTCCTCTTGTTATTGCTGATATCATTGATAACGGTATTCCCGGTGCAGATAAAGACTACATAATAAAGCGTGTGCTGTTGCTGCTGCTTTTCGCTGTGGTGGGATTTATCAGTGCCATTTGTGCGCAGTATTTTGCAGCTACAGTAGCATGCGATATTTCAAGTGACTTAAGAAGAGATCTTTTTGGTAAGATCCAGAGGCTTTCTGTGTCTGAGTATGAGAAAGTCGGATCGTCCAAGATCGTTACCGGACTTACATCCGACGTTAATCAGATACAAAGCGGTATCAATCTGTTCTTAAGGCTTCTTCTGAGGTCTCCTTTCATCGTGTTAGGCGCCGTTATCATGGCGTTTACGATAAGTGTCAGAATGGCACTGATATTTGTCGCTGCAGTAGTTTCGCTGGGTATCGTGGTGGCGTTCAATATGAAGTCAGCGATCCCGTCCTACAAGAAGACAAGAGAAGGACTCGATGTTGTGGCAAGCCATGCGGACAACGGTCTTTCCGGCGTACGTGTCATCAGAGGCTTCAACAGATCAAAGGATGACTATAAGGAATTCATGGATGAGTCTTTCAGATTATTCATATTCCAGAAGGCTGCTGCCAAGATCTCTTCTTATCTTAACCCGCTGACATTTCTTATTATCAACTTCTCTATCTGTGTTCTTATCTACAGAGGCGGAGTTAACGTAAGTACCGGAAGTCTGTCGCAGGGTCAAGTAGTAGCTTTATATAACTACATGTCGCAGATCCTCGTGGAGCTTATTAAGCTTGCCAACCTCATCATAACTGTAAGCCGTGCTGCAGCGTGCGCCGGAAGAGCATCGTATATCCTTGACCTTCCTGAAGACGACACTCACGGAAGCGCGGTTTTTGATGATGAGTCCCGTCCGCACTCAGTTGAGTTCAAGAACGTATCTTTCTGCTACGAAGGCAGCAGCGAGGACATGATCAGCGATATCAGCTTCTGCGTGGATCCGGGAGAGACGGTGGGCGTCATCGGCATGACGGGCTCCGGTAAGTCTACACTTGCAGCTTTGGCTTCGGGCATTTATAAGGCAACTTCAGGCGATGTTCTCATAGACGGCAGACCTATCGAAAAGTACTCTTCGGCATCACTTACGAAGGCCGTCGGCATCTGCTTACAGAAGTCAGCCATGTTTAAGGGTTCGATACTCTATAACATCTCGTTGTGGAGAGATGAAGTGGACAAGGAAACTCTCGATGAAGCCTGCAGGGTATCACTTGCTGACGATGTTATAAGCAGCAAGAAGGAAGGCGTTCATTACGATATCGGCGCGAATGGTGCAGGACTTTCAGGCGGTCAGAAGCAGAGGATTGGAATAGCGAGAACTCTCGCGGGATGCCCGGGCCTTCTGGTGTTTGATGATTCTACTTCAGCTCTTGATGCTGTAACTGAGAGAAAGTTTCTTAGTAATCTTAAGACGGTTAAGAATAAACCCACTGTGATCCTGATATCCCAGAAGATCAGAAGCGTAAAGAACTGCGACAGGATCATGCTTCTTGAGGACGGTAAGATATCTGCATTCGCTCCGCATAGTGAGCTTTGTAAGACGTCTTCTGTATACAGGGAACTTATAAAGCTTCAAGAAGAAGGGGAGGATCTTAATGAATAAGAGAGCTCTCCTTAGCAGGTTTATCAAGTATACAAGCGGTTCGCCGTCACAAGGATATATCGCGGTGTCATTTATCAGTGCCGTTATCTATTCTTTGTGTTCGATGTTCATTCCGTTCTTTGCTGGTAAGGCGATAGACAGTTTTACGCCGTCCGTTAACTTTGATGTTCTGGCTAAGAACACCGTCATTATACTTATACTTGTCGCGACTGCTTCACTATTCCAGTACATCCTTAACATCACTAATAACAGCATCTCATATGCGGCTGTACGTAAACTTCGTAATGACGCTTATAAGAAGATATCCAAAGTTCCTGTCAGCTATCTTGATAAGACTTCAGCAGGTTATGTGCAGAGTATGCTCATAAGTGACAGTGAGACTGTAGGTGACGGACTTATACTGTTCCTTAACCAGTTCTTCTCCGGAATCACTGCAATATTCTTCACACTCGGCATAATGCTGTTCATTGACTGGCGTATAGCGCTGTTCGTGCTCATATTCACGCCGGTATCATTTATAGTCTCTGACTTTATCGCCAAGAGATCCTTCGGGTCGTTCAAGAAGCAGTCTGAGATAAGATCGGCACAGACGTCATTTATTCAGGAGATGACTTCTAACTTTAAGACCAATTATGCATTCGGTACATCGGATCTTACTATGCATGCATTTGATGAGATCAATGAGAAGTACCGAAAGACTGCAGGGAAGGCCGTATTCTATTCATCTATTACTAATCCGTCTACTAGATTCATAAATGCTCTCATATATGCTTCAGTTGCTCTTATAGGTTCTTTCCTTGTTATAGCTGCATCGCTTACTGTCGGCGAACTAACGTCGCTGCTTATGTATGCCAACCAGTTCATGAAGCCTTTTAACGACCTGTCTTCAGTCTATACGGAGATGTCTGATTCATTCGCATGTCTTCAGAGGATATTTACTTTCCTTGACGAAGAGGAATTAGATGATGACCTTTTCGAGAGGAAGGAGCATGCTCTACCTGATGCAGAACACGGTATTAAGATTGAGTTCAGGGATGTTACTTTCTCTTATGTCGAAGGCAAGCCTGTCCTGAAGAACGTGTCCTTTACCGTGGAGTCCGGTTGCTCGTGTGCCATAGTTGGTCCCACGGGATGCGGTAAGACCACGATAATCAATCTTCTCATGAGATTCTATGAGCCTGATTCAGGTGCGATCTTTATCAACGACGTCAATATCGCGGATATACCCAGAAATACGCTGAGAACTTATATCGGAACCGTAAGTCAGGATACATGGTTCCGAGACGGGAAGATAATCGATAACATAAGATACGGCCGTCCAGATGCGGACGAGGCTGCTTGTATCAAGGCTGCGAATCTGACAGGTGCTGATTCATTTATCAGAAAGCTTCCTTTGAAGTATGATGAGAGGATCGATTCAGGAAGGGATGATATCTCTGAAGGACAAAGACAGCTTCTGAGCATCACAAGAGCAATGGTTCGTGATTCGTCTATCCTTATACTTGATGAGGCGACTTCCTCGGTCGACATCTTAACAGAGGTTCGTATTAGAAATGCTGTTAAGGAACTGCTTCTGGGCAGAACCAGTATAATTATCGCGCACCGTCTCTCGACGATCGTAGATGCGGATAAGATCGTTGTAGTCGAGAACGGAAGCATAAGCGAGACCGGAACTCATAAGGAACTTATGGGCAACGGCGGCTTCTACAGCAGACTGTATGCCTCCTACACGGAAGAGTAGAAATCTTATAAATTCCTTACCTTGTAAACGAACTAACATAATAGTGTATAATGTTATGAGGTAGAATATCTCTGAGGAGAATGGATTCTTAATGGAAAACAGAGCAGCCCATCAGGCCGAGGTTCTTAACAGGTTCATAAGGACGATTATTCTTATAATCGTTTCTCTTATGCTCTCTGTTCTTTCTGTATCTTTTGCAGTTCATCATATGAGACTGCAGTTCGAAGAAGAATTCAGAACTATCTCCGATGATAAGATCGAATCCGTATGTGATGTTGTAAGAAGAACTCTTGACGGTGACGAGATCGCAGCCGATCCTCAGAATGCTGCCGTTAAGTATAACGAAGTTCTCTCATTGATGCTTGCTGATACATCGACTCAGTCTTTCAGTTCCGAAAGCTATGGTCTGTTCCTATATTCCGATGGACGTCTGTCAGTTCTTATGAACCACGGACCTGAAGCTCCCGAGTCATTCGAGGTAGCAAGCCGCGATATATCAGAGTGGCTTAATGCCGATAACGTTCCCACATCGATAGAGGGTGACAATTCGCACAGCTTGCTTGTGCCTGTAGCGGATTCATCAGGAAGATGTGTAGCGGTATTCGAGTATAAGTGTAACTTCAGCGGACTCAAGACTTTGGGTAATGAGTTCGAGGGCAAGATATTAAAGTGCGTTATCATCGCAGTCGCAGCGGGTATATTCGTATATATCATCCAGCTTATTGTGCCGAAGTTCATTCACAGATCCGGTTCAGGTAAGGGGAGGCAGACCATATGAGCAGAAACTCCGCTGAGATAAAGCGCAGGAAAGAGCGCAGGAGCGTAGCCGCGACCATCGGTTATTGCTTTGTTATCGTTCTTGTTGTTCTCATGGTTATGAGTAACATCCTGACTAGCAATTACACTGTTGTTCTTGAGACGGAGAGAGCTGAGTCTATGGAGGCTCTGGCTGTATCTTGTTCAACCGCTCTTGGTCACTCCAGGATAGTAGAAGGAATGACTTTCCCTCTGCCTGTATACACTTACGGTAAAGATAAGCCTTATATATTCGATATCTATACGAAGGCGGGCAATTCTTTCTTAAGACTTTGTACTACTTCAGATTACAGCGGCAATGAGCAGTATTATCTCTCGGGTGTAGGTGATGAGTACAATAACTGCTTCGAACTGCAGCATGTATCCTTTACGAAGAGAACTGATAACGGTGTTGAGTATGTGTGCGCTATCGCTCCTATCATCTCACCTGAGAACACATCTGCCGGCATCCTTGAAGTAAGAATGCCTTATTCGGATTTTGTATCCACGGTTAACGGAATGTCCTTAAGCTGGATATTCACGATCTTCTCGATTGCTATCGCCATGGCGATCATCATATATGAACTTAATCTGTTCGTATCAACTCTGTCCCGCGGAATATCAGGCAATGTTCCTGTTATCCTGATGTACGGAACGGAGGCTGTATCGTTCCTGTCATTCTTTGCCGCTTTAGGTGCGGTAATGATACCTGTTGTTATACCGGATTATATAAAACAGGCAGGTATAGATCTTAATCTGCCTAATGCTGCGGTACAGGCGATAATTGCAGGAGGTCTCATTCTTTATGTAGCAGGTCTGTTCGGCGGATCGTTGCTTAGGAAGGAACTTAAGTTCAAGCTCACTCCCAGGATCGCGATGATCGTATCCACGGCTGTCGGCTATATGCTGAGCCTTGTTGCAGGTATCGTTGATCTTATGCCCGTTACTTTGGCTCTTATGCCTTTCATCGGATTCGCATATGGTATGGCTCTTGACTCGCTGCGTGATTACAGGATTAATGCAGGTAAGCTTGGTTATGATGAATTCTCAGACCGTAAGATCCATAACATCCAGTATTCCGGATACTTCCTGGGCGTCTCTGTAGGTGCAGTTATTGCTGGTATCTGCTTCGAGAGATTTGGACTTCTTGTTGTTAATATCATTAGCGGAGCTATCATGATCCTCGCTTGTATTGGAATTATGTACTTCATGAGAGATAACAATCCTCCGAAGGAGATCTATCTTCCTGTTAACAAGTGGCTTGAGCTCGTATCCGATAAGTATTCCGGAAGATTCCTTTTGTCGACATTCTTTACTATGGGTATCATGTTCTCATTCCTGCTCGGATTCGTTCCTGATTACCTTGAGACAGTCGGTATATCGCTTGCTACATCATCCTTCTATTATCTTGTAGCTGCGTTCTTCGCACTTTTTGTTGGATTCATCATAAAGGAAAGACTTTCTTATGCACTTACTTCAAGGATGAGGGTAATTATATCTTCACTTGTTTCGTTAGTCGGACTTATCCTCTTCGCGTTGATGCCTACAGCTAAGATCCTGGTTATAACCGTAGCTCTGGTAGGTCTCGGACTTGGCATACATGACTTCTACTACCTGTATGTTCTGTATCTCATCGCTAACTCGAGATTCAAGGTTAAGTACAACCTGCGTAAAGCATCGGAGATGTCTTTTGTTGCAGGTATGATCATATCTTTGCCTGCATTCCTGTGTGCTCTTATCTATGATGCAAGGATCGTATTCATAATAGCCTGTGTGCTGTTCTTTATCTGTTCCTGCATTTACCCGATGTCACAGTACTCAGGTAAGATCGACGAGGGCGAACCTTCTCATAAGAGAAATAAGAAGAACAAGAAGGAAGCTGCTCCGGCACCGGCTCCGGTAACATATCCCGGTCAGGAGATCGTTATCCCTGAGATGCCTACGGATGCTGAACTTTATGAGCCTGCTCCCGGATCTTCTATTGATATAAACAGCTTCCTTGACGATATAACAAGTGAAGGGGAAGGAGGCAATAACGATGGATATGTGGAGTGAGAAGCTTACTCGTGAGAACTTCGAGGCTTTCTATAACAGTACTGTCGATATGGTCTATTCTTCCACTTTCGGTATCTGCAAGGAGACAACACGTACTGAAAATGCTATCGTTAAGGCTTATATCGAGACATATCAGCAGAGAAGCTCGATAAAGGGAGAAGATGTTCTTTATGTCTTCGGCGATATCCTTCTTAAGCACGCTGAGGAGATTGTAGAGAAGTATCCGCTTCCCGAGAATCTTACATTTGCTCCGAGAACTCTTGATGAATACACAAGAAACTCGATGCTCGAGAAGATTACGGCTAAGCTTGATTCGACCGGATATAAGGTTGCTGAGTTTATATCTTATGAGAATAAGAAGGGAAAGCCTTCACGCGCGGTACAGAAAGTATTCGACGTATTCCCGGTAACACCTCTTCTTGCTATTCAGCTTATATTACTTGCCATCGTAATCTGGCTTATCAGCACTGTCTCTGTAAATATGATCAACAAGGGTGATACATCTCTTGATGAGTCGATCGTATATGAGTCGGTAGATCTTCAGAATAAGTATGTTGCAGTTCTTGATTATTATCCGCTTAATGTCAGATATGCTGTAGCTGCAGAGCCCGTGTCGGAAGATGATCAAGCTGCTTATTATGAGGACGGCGAAGCCTATGAGATGCCTCCGGAAGATTATGATCCTCTGGCTCCTGTTATTGCTGAGACCGATCCTGTAGAACCATCTGCGACAAGAGGATAAATTTGTTGTGACCTCTTCGTATCTTGTTCCGTCTTAATGGACAGGAGGGTAAGAAGATGAAAAACTTTACCAAGAAAATTACAACACTCGTGATGGCTTCGGCTATTCTGCTTAGCGGATGTTCCGTTAATCAGACAAGACGTTCAGACGACGATGATAACCGTTCTGAACTTCCGATCGATCCTGAAGCATTCAACACAACGATTGATTATGAGGATCTTCAGAATTGTTCCTACAACGCGCAGGACTTCAACTCTGACTATACTGATTATTCCTTCAGATTGATGTCACAGTTCATCGAACAGGAAGGTTCTGATACTAATGTTATGATATCTCCTGCCTCGATCATGTTTGCCATGGATCTGGCTGCTGCAGGTGCTAACGGAGATACACTTACAGAGATAACTAATCTGTTCTCTGAAGGTGCTGATCCCATGGAGCAGCAGGCGTTCGCAGCTGCTATGATGGACCGTATCAATTCTTCCGATGATGTCGAATTCCATACAGCTAACGCTATCTGGACAAACCAGCTTCGTATGTCCTCCGGTCTTAATCCCGAGTATCAGGACTATGTTGAAGAGTATTTCGATGCTGAAGCAGATCAGGAAGTATTTAGCATGGATACTGTAGAAGAGATCAATTCATGGATCGATGAGCATACAAACGGCATGATCGACCATGTTCTTGATGAACTTGAGCCCGAAGCAGCTGCTGTACTTGTTAATACGATCGTATTTGAAGGTCCGTGGGCAGAAGCTTATGAGGATTATCAGGTTCAGCAGATGACATTCACGACTTCAACTGGTTCCGAGACTGAAGTTCAGATGCTCTGTGATTCTTCTTATTACTTTTATGAGAATGAAGAAGCTACAGGATTCATCAGATATTATGAGGGAGGTCAGTATGCGTTGCTCGTAATGCTTCCTACTGATGAGTCAATCAGCGCCAATGAATTCCTCGCAAATTTCTCCGCTGAAGATTACAACGAGTTTATCTCAAATCGTACTGATGAATATGATGTCTACACAAGAATTCCTGAGTTCGAGTATGACTACATATCGAATATCAATGGTATTCTTCAGGATCTTGGCGTAGAGACAGCTTTCGATTCTGAGAATGCTGATTTTACAGGTATCGGTCTGTGTGACAACGGAAACCGCCTCTGCATCGGATCTGTCCTTCATAAGACTCACATCGAGCTTGACCGTGACGGAACAAGAGCAGCTGCAGCAACTGTAATCGTTATGGATGGAGCAACTGCTGTCGCTCCCGAAGAAGTAGAGACCAGATATGTATACTGCGACAGACCTTTTGCTTACGTTATCGTTGATTCATCTAATATGAATCCCATCTTCCTCGGAACATATAACGGTTGATGTAATTAAGGGAAGATGTAGAAATATAAAGGGACTGTCACTTCAATCCGGCAGTCCCTTTTGAATTTTAGAAATGATTAGCTGATCAGCTTACAATGTTCGGACATTCTTCGCCCTCATCTATCTGCTGAATATTCTCAATCGTTGTAGAGGCAATGTTCTCGAGAGCTTCTCTTGTAAGGAAGGCCTGGTGAGAAGTAACGATTACATTAGGCATTGAGATAAGGCGGCTTAACGTATCATCATCAATGATGCTTCCTGAAAGGTCCTCATAGAAGTAACCTGATTCCTCTTCGTATACATCGAGGCAGGCAGCACCGATCTTCTTGGTCTTGATTCCTTCAAGTAAAGCTTCAGCATCGATCAATGCACCTCTTGAAGTATTGATGATTACAACACCGGGCTTGATCTTACCCAATGTTCCGAGATTGAACATATGCTGTGTGTCGTCTGTAAGAGGGCAGTGGAATGAGATGATATCAGCCTCGCGGTAAATATTATCGAGCGGCTTATACTCTACATCAGGAATCTCAGCAGGGAACTTATCATATGCGATTACCTTCATGCCGAATCCCTTACAGATATCTATGAATACTCTTCCGATCTTACCTGTACCGATAACACCGACAGTCTTGCCGTATAGATCGAATCCTGTTAAGCCCTGCAGGGAGAAGTTGAAGTCACGGGTTCTGATATAAGACTTGTGGATCTTACGGGTGGATGTAAGAAGCAGTGCCATTGCATGCTCAGCGACTGCATAAGGAGAGTAGGCGGGAACACGTACTACTGTGATACCTTTCTCAGCTGCATACTTAAAGTCAACATTATTAAAACCTGCACATCTTAATGCGATGATCTTTACTCCGTATTCTGCAAGCTGGTCGATAACAGGCTTGTTAACCACATCGTTAACGAAGACGCATATCGCGTCGCATCCTTTGGCGAGGACTACGTCGTCTTCGTCGAGACGCATATCGTAGAACTTAGCTCGGATCTTTGCTGCTTTAAGCTTAGGCTCGAATACTTCCTTGTCGTAAATCTTGGTATCGAAGAAAGCTACTTTCATTGTTTGTTCCTCCTTGGTGTTATTTCTTATCCGGGTCGAAGTTTGACAGCGGATTTGAATTTACTGCGTCCTGGAGCTGCTGCTCATCGACATGTGTATATATCTGTGTAGTAGATACGCTCTGGTGTCCGAGTATGAGCTGAAGGTTTCTGATATCTACATGACCGTACTTGTACATAAGGGTAGCGGCGGTATGACGAAGCTTATGCACTGAATAAACTCTGGTATCGATACCGGCCTGCATAAGAAGATTCTTGATTATTATCTGGATCATGTCATCCGATATTCGTGTACCGCGCTTGCTTATGAACATTGCCTTCTGGGCTGAAGGTTTGATCTTCATCTGTGCACGCTTGGGAAGCCACTCGGCGATGGCATCGAGACAAGCCTGATTAAGATATATAGTTCTTTCTTTATTGCCTTTTCCTATAACAGTCAGAACTGTTCCGTGGATGTGATCAAGATCGATGCCCCTAAGCTCTGCAAGACGCAGTCCGCAGTTAAGGAACAAGGTCAACATGCAGTAGTCGCGCTCGTTATATTCTGAAGGTGATTCATAAGCAGCCTTAAGAAGATCCTGGCTCTGCTCAAGCGTCAGATACTTGGGAAGGCGTTTGCCGATCTTCGGAGTCTCAATATCGTATGCAGGATTCTCGTCGATAAGATGCTTCTTGGAATGACAGTACTTAAAGAAGCTCTTAAGAGATGCTATATGACGAGCTCGTGTAGCATTTGACTGCTTTCTTTCACGACCGAGGAATATAAGGAAGACAAGCAGATCATCAGACGTGACTTTATTGATGTCTTTAACAGTAATATCTGATACATCGATCTGGTCGAGGGGAGTGTCCTTGGGGACACGGCCTTTATCACGCTTCCAGAATCTGAAGAAATTAACGATGTCATAGGTGTATTCCATGATCGTAAGCTCGGACCTTCCGAGTACTGCCAACATGTAATTTCTGTATTGTTCAAGCACCTCAAATGTCATCATAAATTGATTTTAGCATAATTCGCTTGCATTAAATCTTAACTGTGTAATAATAAGATTATCAAATAGTTTGATTATCAAAGGAAATATCTATGGACGAGAAATGGACTAAAGCATTAGACAGTCTTGATGACCGCAGAGAAGTTGTTCAGGCTGCCGGCGGACAGGCTCGTGTCGATAAGCAGCATGCTTCCGGCAAGCTTACCGCAAGAGAGCGTATGGAAGCTTTGTTCGATGATGATACATTCGTTGAGATCAACGACATGATGACTTCAAGAGCAACTGACTTCGGTATGGATAAGAAGAGACTTCCGGGTGACGGCGTTATCACGGGTTACGGCAAGATCCACGGCCGAACAGCAGTTGCTTCAAGCCAGGACTTTACGGTAAACGGCGGTTCTCTCGGTGAAGTTCATGCACAGAAGATCGTTAAGGCTATGGACCTTGCCATGAAGCTTAAGGTTCCGTTCATCTCCATCAACGATTCAGGCGGAGCGCGTATCGAAGAAGGCATCGATTCCTTGTCAGGATATGGTGATATCTTCTACAGAAATACAATGGCATCAGGCGTTATCCCGCAGATATCCGTTATCATGGGCCCCTGCGCCGGAGGTGCTTGCTATTCTCCTGCGATCTGCGACTACATCTTCATGACAAGAGAGTCTTCACAGATGTATATCACGGGACCTGCAGTAGTTAAGTCCGTAACAGGTGAAGAGATCTCTGCCAAGGATCTCGGCGGTGCTGAGATTCATGCAGGTACATCAGGTGTCGCACACTTTGTATATGATGACGACCTCGACTGCCTTAACGGCGTAAGAAGACTTATCGGTTACCTGCCTCAGAATAACGACGATTACTCCATGGAGGTTCCCGGTACTGCTGTAGATGCTTCATCTTCGCTTGCTGATATCGTTCCTTCTGATTCTAAGTCTGCATACAATGTTAAGGACGTTATCAACTCCATCGTTGACCTCGACTCATTCATGGAAGTTCACAAGGACTTCGCGCAGAATATCGTAGTAGGCTTCGCAAGGATCGACGGCAAGACTGTTGGTATCGTTGCAAACCAGAGCAACTACATCGCAGGTTCACTCGAGATCGATTCCTCGGATAAGGCAGCACGCTTCATCAGATTCTGCGACTGCTTCAACATTCCACTCGTAACTTTGATCGACGTTCCTGCATTCATGCCGGGACGCGCACAGGAGCACGGCGGCATCATAAGACACGGTGCTAAGATGCTCTACGCATACTCTGAGGCTACCGTGCCTAAGATCTCCGTCATCATGCGAAAAGCTTACGGCGGAGCTTACATCGCTATGAACTCCAAAGGTCTCGCCGCTGATATCGTTTATGCATGGCCCATTGCCGAGATCGCTGTTATGGGTGCGGCAGGCGCCGTCTCCATCATCGGAAGAAAGGCTATCGAGGCAGCTGATGATAAGAATGCTAAGAAGCAGGAACTCATCGCTGAGTATAATGACAAGTTCATGAATCCTTATGTTGCTGCAGAGCGAGGTTATGTAGATGCAGTCATAAGACCTGAAGAGACACGTGCAAAGATCGCATCTGCGCTAGATCTTCTTGAGGATAAGGATGAGCCTTTGATGCCGTATAAGAAGCACGGCAATATCCCGCTTTAATGGAGGTTATCAATGGAAGAATTATCCAGAGAGCAGATAGTTGCAATGGCTGCAGCCTGTATAGCTGAAGAACTCGGTACAGATGTAAAGAATCTTCGTATCAGCAACTTCCGCGAAGTGCAGGAGACAGGACTTGCCAAGTACATAAGAGAACACAATATCAATTACGTTAAGTATCAGTTGGGAGAATAACAATGAGTAAGTACAAGATCACTATCAACGGTAAAGAGTATGAGATGGACGTAGAGCTCATGGACGGCTCTGCACCTGTAGCTGCAGCTCCTGCCAAGGTCGCTAAGACTGCAGCTGCACCTGCTGCAGCTCCTAAGGCCGCACCTGCTGCTTCCGCTTCTGCAGGCGCTGTAGTAAGCCCCATGCCCGGGACTATCCTTAAGGTTAACGTTAAGGTAGGAGATACAGTTAAGGCAGGCGACTCCGTTGTTATCCTTGAAGCCATGAAGATGGAGAACGATATCACTGCTCCCAAGGACGGTGTTGTTAAGGCGCTTTTCGTAGATGAGAAGCAGACAGTAGCTAAGGGCGAAGCGCTTTTCGAGGTGGAGTAATACTATGCTGGAGATGCCTTCCAAGAAACTTTGGATAACAGATACCATCCTTCGTGATGCCCACCAGTCACAGGCGGCCACGAGGATGAAGCTCGAGGATATGCTGCCGGCTTGCGAGATCCTCGATAATATGGGTTACTGGTCGATCGAGTGCTGGGGCGGAGCTACTTTCGATGCCTGCATGAGATTCCTTGATGAGGATCCGTGGGAGAGACTTCGTATCCTTCGTAAAGCTATGCCCAAGACGAAGCTTCAGATGCTGCTTCGTGCACAGAATCTTCTCGGTTACAGACACTACGCTGATGACGTTGTAGACAGCTTCTGCAGAAAGTCTGTTGAGAACGGTATCGATGTTGTAAGGATCTTCGATGCGCTTAACGATGTGCGTAATATGGAGATGGCGATGAAGTGCGTAAAGAAGTACGGCGGTACTGTTGAAGCTGCACTTTCTTATACGACGAGCCCTGTACATAACGAAGAGTATTTTGTTAAGCAGGCAATTACTCTAGAGCAGATGGGTGCAGATGTTATCTGCATCAAGGATATGGCAAACCTCTTGCTTCCTGAGCAGGTATATTCGCTTGTAAGTAAGCTCAAGGAGAATGTAAGCCTTCCTATTCATCTGCATACACATAACACGACAGGTACGGGTTCCATGATCTACTATGCTGCTGCTTTGGCTGGCGTAGATATCATCGACTGTGCTTTAAGCCCGATGGCAGGCGGTACATCACAGCCCTGCACAGAGTCTTTGGTTGCAGCCTTCAAGGATACGCCCAGAGACACTGGTCTTGATCTCAAGAGTCTTGCCAAGGCCGCTGATCACTTCAAGGGTGTAGCGCAGAAGATGCAGGATGAGGGAATCCTTAATCCCAAGGTATTAAGAACTGATCCGAATACTTTGCTCTATCAGGTTCCGGGCGGAATGCTCTCGAACCTTCTGTCACAGCTTAAGCAGGCAGGAGCAGAGGACAAGTATGAGGAGGTTCTTGCTGAGGTTCCTGTAGTTCGTAAGGACTTTGGTTATCCTCCGCTTGTTACTCCTACATCACAAATCGTGGGTTCCCAGGCTGTTCTTAATGTTCTCATGGGTCGTTATAAGAGCTTTACCAAGGAGTCCAAGATGCTCCTTCACGGTGATTACGGTAAGCTTCCCGGTGAAGTTAACGAAGAGATCCGTAAGATGGCAATAGGTGATGATGCGCCTATCACATGCAGACCTGCTGATCTTCTTAACAATGAGATGGAGTCATTAAGAGACAGCGTTAAGGACTTCGCGAAGTCGGAAGAGGATGTTCTTCTGTGTGCTTTGTTCCCGAAGGTAGCGCCTGACTTCATTAAGAAGAGAGACAAAGTCGAAGAAGTCAAAGAGATTACTGTCGACTGGGTGGACTAAATTTTCTTAATTATATATAATAGACACGGTCTTGCTTTAAGACCGTGTTTTTTTATGGGAGAGTAGTGTGTAGACTGGCATTCCGAATGAACGGTCGGGGCGCGAGTCTACGAGCTACCTCCTTACGAACACAAAATCTATTTCAAGGAGGAATCTTCAATGGAGAAGATTTTCAAGACGACAATTGCCGGCAGAGAATTCACTGTTAAGACAGGTCTTATCGGTCAGTTCGCTAACGGCGCAGCTTTGGTCTC
>JAEEGL011074938.1_pt1 | contig 45614 bp, 43 predicted proteins | sample 9134231 | NCBI WGS metagenome assembly JAEEGL01 (sample SAMN16246548, study PRJNA631951) | gut metagenome | biome: gut microbiome; feature: rumen; material: fiber-attached | host: Bos | place: Iran: Karaj | collected 2018-10 | reverse complement strand
CATCCGGGTGTCGTTGTCACAAGAGACGATATCCTTCAGGCCGTATGGGGGTATAATTTCAACGGCGACGCCGATATCGTAAACGTAAATATCACACGACTGAGAAAGAAAATAGAGGATAAGCCTTCAAAACCCGATTTTTTGCAGACTTCCTGGGGTAAAGGTTATATCTGGAAAACGAGCGAACAATGAAACTGTTTCATGCGGATATAACGTTTCGCTGGTTCAGATCGGTTTTTTCGTTTGTTCTGCTGCTGCTTGCCGCTGTTGAACTTGTTATCCTGTTTTTTATAAACAGCACGCTTTACAGCAGCGTTGAAACATATCTTGACCGCAGAAACGAGATCAACACCGGCATTTTCGGCACTCTTATTGCCGAGAATCAAAACGATATATACAAAGCTTCCAATAAATTTATGACTTCCGCAAGAAGTGACGGCAACGTCCGTTTTGAGATTTACGACAGCGCCGGCAGAAATTTTCTTTCGTCTGACGGCTTTACCTCAAAAACAATTTGCGACATTTCACAGGCAGACGGCAAAAAGACAATTACGAACGACGAAAACACGGGCGAAAGGCTGATGATCCTCAATGCGCCGTTGCGCAACAGCGGCGGTTCGGTGTGCGGTTCGGTAAAATACATAGTATCTCTTGAAAACGTATTCAACCTGCAGATCATTTATTCGGTAGTATCGCTTGCCGCGGTAGTTTTCGTTGCTTTTCTCGTTTTTTTGTCCGGACAGTATTTTATACAGTCCATAGTCAAACCCGTAAACACCATAATCGACTCCGCACAAAAAATTGCAAAAGGCGACTTTTCCATCAGAACTCAGAAAAAATACGACGATGAAATAGGCAAGCTTTCAGACGCCATAAACAATATGGCTCAGGAGCTTTCCAAGATAGATATGCTGAAAAACGAGTTTATATCGTCTGTATCTCACGAGCTGCGCACACCTCTCACCGCTATAAGAGGCTGGAACGAAACCATTTCGACATGCGATCCCGAAACGGACGGAGAGGTAATAAAAAAAGGTCTTTCCGTTATTGATGCCGAAACCGACCGTCTAGGCAGAATGATAGAGGAACTGCTTGACTATTCAAAAATACAAAGCGGACGCTTTACGATCTCCAAATCGCGGATCAATCTTTTTACGCTGCTTCTTGATACGCTTGATATATATTCTCAAAAAGCGTCGTCTGCGGGTATACAGATAAAATACGACACACCGGCGTTTGAGCCTGTTTGTCAGGGCGACCCGAACAGAATAAAGCAGGTGTTTATAAATGTTCTTGACAATGCGGTAAAGCATTCTCCGAAAAACAGTTCCGTAGAAATATACATCCTCAAAGGTCCGGGAACTTATTCCGTTATTTTCAAAGATCACGGCAGCGGTATAAAAAAAGAGGAGCTGCCTTTTATCAAAGACAGATTTTATAAAGGTTCTTCCACAAAACCCGGTTCCGGTCTCGGTCTTTCGATCTGTGACGAAATAATCAATCTTCACGGAGGCACTCTTGATATAGACAGCGCGGAAGCTGAAGGCACGACTGTTGCGATTACGCTGCCTGTAACAATGAACTGATAAAAAAACTATTCAAAGGATTTTATATAACAAATGAGTAAAGCAAAATACGCAAATGTCGGCGGACAGGCGGTAATGGAAGGCATAATGATGCGTTCCCCGAAAAAAACGGTCCTCGCTGTCCGCGCTCCCGATAAGTCAATAGTAACAGAAGAGGTAAAATTCACATCTGTAAGAAAAAAATATAAATTTTTCGCAATACCGATCATCAGAGGCGCTGTTGCGTTTATAGAAAGTCTTGTTCTCGGCTTCAGGACCCTTTCGCGTTCTGCCGAAATCGCAGGCTTTGAAGAGGAAACGAAAGGCAACAAGGCTCTCGAAAGCTTTATGCTCGTTATTTCCTTCATTCTCGGTATCCTTATTGCCGTAGGTGTGTTTGTTATGCTGCCAATTGGCGCAAGAATGGGCATTTCATGGCTTATTGACCGCACGACAAACTGTTTCGGTTACTGGCGCGCACTCATTGAAGGCGTAATACGAATAGGGATCTTCGTTCTTTACATATTCATAGTTTCAAGAATGAAAGAGATAAAAAGGCTTTTTCAGTATCACGGAGCGGAACATAAAACGATATTCTGCTTTGAAGCAGGCAAAGAGCTGACTGTTGAAAATGTCAGAGTCCAGTCCCGTCTTCACCCTCGCTGCGGCACAAGCTTTCTTCTTATAACAATGCTTGTGGGAATACTTGTTTATTCTCTTATTTCTTTGGACGGCATAGTTTACGTCATACTTAAACTTGCCCTTTTGCCCGTTATCGGTGGACTCAGCTTTGAGATCATTCAGCTTGCGGGAAGATACAATAATCTATGCACAAGGATCGTAAGCGCTCCGGGAAAATGGATGCAGATGCTTACCACCCGCGATCCCGATGATGACCAGATAGAGGTCGCTATCGCAGCGCTTAAAGCGTCCCTTACAGACGACGGCGACAATATCGACGTTGCCGCCGCATACAGCTCCGAAGAAGATGTTAAATGAGCTTTTGCAAAAGCTGAAAAACGCAGGGATACCGGATGCCGAAGTTACGCTTGACGTTCTTTGCGCTTACGTTAAACAAACCGACTATTCGACCGTGAGGCTTTTGCGGATAACAAATGAGCTTTCTTTTTCCGACGCTGAAAAAAAGGAACTCGGATCTCTCGTATTGCAGCGCTCGGCAGGGGAACCTCTCGAATATATCACAGGTGAAAGAGAATTTTACGGTTTTCTTTTCAGGTGCAAAAAAAATGTTCTTATTCCGCGAAACGATACAGAGATCCTCGTTGATACGGTGCTTGATTTTCTTAAAGACGGCGATTCTCTTCTTGATCTTTGTTCGGGAACGGGATGCGTTGGCATTTCAGCGGCAAAGCGCAGAAAAATAAACCTTGTTCTGTCTGATATAAGCCCTTATGCTCTTTCATGCGCAAAAGAAAATGCTGAAAGGCTGCTTCCCGAAGATGATGTGCAGGTCATTTATCACGATGTATTTCGGGATACACTGAAAGATATGTTTGATGTGATAACGGCAAATCCGCCGTATATTACAGCAAAAGAAATGGGATCGCTTGATGCGGACGTAAAAAAAGAGCCTTCTCTTGCCCTTTTCGGGGGTGAGGACGGACTTGATTTTTATCGGGCAATAGCCGCAAGATACCGCAGCTTTATCAAAGACGGCGGGTACCTGTTTTTTGAAATAGGCGCAAAGCAGGGCGAGGCAGTCTTTTCGATCCTTGAAAAAAACGGATATGAAGAAATACAGATAAAAAAAGATTATAACGCTAAAGACAGGGTCGTTTTTGCCCGAAAAACTAAGTAAAGGAAATAAATATGAAAGTTGCTCTTATATTCGGCGGCAAGTCCACCGAACATGAAGTTTCGTGTCTTTCGGCAGCGTCAATACTTGACAACATAAAAGGCCATGAAGTTTTTCCTATCGGAATAACAAAAAACGGTGAGTGGTTTTACACAAAAGCATCTTCGGACGATATACGAAGCGGCAGATGGACAGAGCTTGAAAAACAGCCCATAAGCATAGACCTTGCAGGTAAGGTATTTATATGCTGCGGAAAAAAACTTGATATCGACGTTTGTTTTCCGATCGTTCACGGCAGAAACGGCGAAGACGGAAGACTGCAGGGACTTCTTGAAATGCTCGGCGTAAAATATGTAGGTTCGGGCGTTTTGGGATCGGCTGTCTGTATGGATAAAATAACTGCGAACAAACTGTTTGAAGCGGCAGGGATTCGACGCGCAAAATGGTTCCCCGTTATAAAGGGAAAAAACGACCGAATGGATGAAATAAGATCGGCAGCTGAAAAACTCGGCTATCCGGTATTTGTAAAACCTTCAAACGCAGGTTCTTCGGTGGGAATAACAAAATGTTTTAACGAAACTCAGCTTCAAAAAGCGATCGAAACGGCTTTTTCTGTAGACAGCAGAGCTGTTGTTGAAAAAAGCATCGAAAATCCTGTCGAAGTCGAAGTGGCAGTTATGGGCAACGATGATCCGATAGCGTCGCATACGGGAAGAATAATTTCTTCAAACGACCAGATATACGATTATGACGCAAAATATCTCAGCGGCACATCTCAAACTCTTATCCCGTCCGGACTTTCATGGGAAATTGAAGAAGAAATAAGGCAGACTGCCGTCCGCGCATATACATATTGCGGCTGCAGAGGCTTTTCGCGTGTTGATTTCTTACTTGACAAAAACGGGGAAATCAATATCAATGAAATAAATACTCTTCCGGGCTTTACAAGCATCAGTATGTTTCCTGCTCTTTTTATTGCGGAAGGAATGACATATTCAGAACTAATAGACAGGCTGCTGAAATACGCTCTTGACTGATTTTTTGAAAGGATGAATAATATGCGGTTTTTCGATTTTTGCTCCGGTATCGGCGGCGGGCGTATTGCGCTTGAATCTGCCGGACATACCTGCGTGGGCTATTGTGAAAATGACAAAACCGCCGATGTTATTTTTTCGTATCTTACGGGCGACTGCAGAGGCTTCGGGGATATAATGCTTCTTGATCCTTCACGTCTTCCCGATTTTGATATAATGCTTGCCGGTTTTCCTTATAAAAACTTTTCCGCCTCAGGTAAAAGAGACGGTTTTACCGATAACAAAGCTCATGTTATAACGGCGCTTATAGGTATCCTTTCCGTAAAAAAACCGTCATATTTTATTTTTGAAAACGACAGAGGCTTTTTGTCATACAGTGGAGGCAGGGCATTCAAAACAGTATGCGGCGCACTTGAAAACGCAGGCTATGATGTATATACAAGCATACTTAACTCGTCAGACTACGGAATACCGCACAACAGGGAAAGAGTATATCTCGTCGGCGCTCCGAAAGGATCATGGAAAGACGGCTTTTCATGGCCCGAAAAAACGGAATGCAGACCGCTTTGCGAGTTTTTATGCGATGATTCCGCCCCTGTTCTCCCCGTTACCGACCCGACATTCTTTGCCGGGCTTTCCAACGACTTCAACAGAGGCCGTATCTTTATTGATCAGCTGCTGTCACAGGATTATACGGTCATAGACAGACGCTGGAACGATTACCGCGTGCATACCGGAAAAGTTCCCGCTCTGAGCTCGTCGCGGTCAGGCATACTTTATACCCTCGGCGGAGAATTGCGGAAAATAACCGCATACGAAGCTCTTCTTTTACAGGGCTTTCCCGAAATAACCGCAAGAAAAGCAAGAGACGCCGGCATCCTTCGCGGCAGCCTCATGAAATACGCCGCTAATTCAGTATCGGTAAACGTAATTTACAATATAGCTCTCAGCCTTGAAAAACAGGCGGCATATACAGACGGCAAGTTTAACGATGAAAGCATAAAAAACGGGTTTTCGCCAACAAACCTCTGCACAAAAAAACGCTTTCTCGGCGCGCTTTCTGCGTGGACTGAAAACGATAGTGCGGCAAAATGGCTTTCTTTTATGAGACAGGATGTCGAAAATATCGACACAGTCACCTTTGAATCCGCAACAAAAGGCATGCCGTTGAAAATGCATGTCAAAGAGCGCGGAAAACGCACGGCAAACATCGTAAGGATCGGATATTACTCTTTATCCGCAAAAATGCGGTCGGCAAAAATAGCCGTAATACCGATTGAAGAACTGAAAAAAATATGGTCTATTCCAGAAGAGGTTTTTTCTCTTATTGAAATGTATACTGTCGGAAAAACACGGTTTCGCGAAATGACCGTGTATGAGCGTGAAAGTATCAGATCATGGTTTTTTGAAAACAGATTTCTTATTGTTTCGGATATTATTTGCGGCAGGGGCGAAAGCGCACGTGATTTCATGTTTTTTTCTCTGAAAAAGGATGGGGGAACAGAGTGGTTCTTTACCGATGTTGGCGCTCTTGTAGGTAAAAATACGCAGGGAACGACCGAATTTCACGGTGAGTCGCTCAAAGTATGCGGCATTTCCGTTTCACGCGCAACAAACGGATGTCTCAGATTCGGCATAGCATTTTGATCTCGGAGAATGATTTATGGAAAAAGCAATAGGCGTTTTCGATTCAGGACTCGGCGGACTTACCGCTGTAAAAGAACTGTCCGAACTCATGCCCAACGAAAACATTATATATCTCGGCGATACTGCGCGCGTTCCTTACGGATCGCGTTCGCCGGAAACACTTGTCAGATTTGCAAAACAGGATCTTGAATTCTTTTTTAAACAGAAAGTTAAAGCTGTCCTTGTTGCATGCGGCACAATAAGCACGGTTGCGCTGCCGGTACTGAAAGAAATGTGCCCCGTATTTATAGAAGGCGTCGTTTCTCCCGCGGCAAAAAAAGCCGCTGAAGTTACAAAAAACGGCAAAGTCGCCGTGATCGCCACAAACGCTGCGATCAACAGCGGCGCATACGGAAAAGAGCTGCGTGCGATAAACAGCGATTTATCCGTTATAGAAAAAGCGTGCCCGATGTTTGTGCCGATCGTTGAAAACGGCTATTTCGGTAAAAACGATCCGGTCGCAAAGCTTATAGTGGAAGATTATTTATCAGAAATAAAATCGAGCGGCGCAGATACGCTGATTCTCGGCTGCACTCATTATCCTATTCTACGCCCGGCTATCGAGGAGTTTCTCGGTCCCGATATAACTCTTGTCGATTCCGGCAAAGAGGCGGCAAAAGAAGTTTGCAGACATATTAAAGAATCAAAGCAGGAAAATATGTCTGGCGCAGGCGGAAGCGTTTATTATGTTACTGATGAACCTTCAGGCTTTATTGCGCTTGCTGAGCTTTTTCTGAACAAAAAAATAGGCGAAGTAAAAAAAGTATCGCTTGGCGATGACAATTGACGACAGAAGTTGTAAAGGAGATAAAATGAAAGAAGAAAATACTGCCGTTCTCGAAATCAAATCGATTCAGGACGGGATCGAATCAATGCTTCTTATATCCGATGTCCGCGTATCAAGAAAAAAACACTGCCGTCTTATTGAATTTGACGGAACGGAAATATGCGGTATTCCCGGAGAGGTAACAAGCTTTAAGATATATGACGATAATAATGTGGAGCTCACAACAACAGGCAGAAACAACGTGTCATCCTCTATGATATTTGAGGAAGGCGTAAAGCAGCATTGCCATTATACCGATGCGTTCAACGAGCCTGTGGAGATAGGCTTTTCCACAAACAGAGTCAGATCCGTTTCAAACGACCGAGGCGGAAAGCTTGAAATAGACTATTTTGTTGAATTCAACAATATTCTTTCAAGCCAGAATACAATGAAGCTCACATACAAATATAATTCCTGAAAGGCGCAGAACCGAAAATGGACTTTTTAAAAGAAATAAACAGAATAATAACAGAAAGCGTATCTGCCGCAATAAAAGAGGCGCAGCGTAAAGGCGAGCTGCCGGATGCAGATGAATATTCTTTTTCGGTTGAAGTTCCCAAAGATCCTTCTTTCGGTGATTTTTCGACCAATGCGGCAATGACCGGCGCGAAAATTTTCAGAAAAAATCCCGCTCAGATCGCAAAAACGATCGTTGACAATATTTCGCTCCATCCGTGGCTTTCATCTGCGGAAGTTGCCGGTGCGTTTATCAATTTCCGCATGAGTTCCGATTATTTTTCGGATGTTGTGAAAAACATTTCTTCCGAGGGCTCTGAATACGGATGCTCGGATTTCGGCGCAGGAAAAAAAGTGATGGTCGAGTATGTTTCCGCAAACCCGACAGGTATGATGCATATGGGCAATGCCAGAGGCGGCGCTCTCGGCGACAGCCTTGCAACGGTCCTTAAACTTACCGGATTTGATGTTACGCGCGAATTTTATATCAACGACGCAGGAAATCAGATAGAGAAATTCAAGGATTCTCTTGAAGCGAGATATCTTCAGCATTTTCTCGGTCAGGATGCCGTCGAATTTCCCGAAGACGGTTATAAAGGCGCAGATATCACAGACAGGGCGGAAGAATTTATTGCCGTTAACGGCGACAAATATCTGAACGCTCCGTCGGACGAAAGAAAACAGGCGCTTCTTGCATATGCTCTTCCGAAAAATATGGAAATAATCCGCTCAAACCTTGATGAATACAGAGCGGAATACGATAACTGGTTCAGCGAATCAACTCTTCATAAAAGCGGCGCAGTAAATGAAATAATCGATATCCTCACAAAAAACGGACATACGTATTCTCAGGACGGCGCACTGTGGTACAGAGCGACCGATTTCGGAGCCGAAAAAGACGAGGTCCTTATAAGAAAAAACGGCACGCCCACTTACTTTGCCGCCGATATTGCGTATCACAGAAATAAAATCGTTGACAGAGGCTTTGAAAAAGTAATAAACATCTGGGGCGCAGATCACTACGGACATATCGCACGTCTTAAAGGCGCCCTTGACGCAATAGGTGTGGACAGTTCCAAGCTCGATGTAATTGTCGTTCAGCTTGTACGTCTTCTTCAGAACGGCGAAGCAGTAAAAATGTCAAAACGGACAGGCCGCAGCATAACTCTTTCGGATCTTTTTGAAATGACAGGCGTTGATGCCGCAAGATTTTTCTTTAATTTAAGAAGATCGGATACGCATTTTGATTTTGATATCGACCTTTCTGTTGCAAAAACAAATCAGAATCCCGTTTATTACGTTCAGTATGCTCATGCGAGAATATGCTCCATCCTTTCCGTGCTCAGAGCTGAAGGAACGGATCCTGATAAGGAATTTACGGATATAACATATTCCGAACCAGCTGAAAAAGCGCTGATAAACAGTCTTGCGTCTTATCCCGACGAGCTTGTAAAAACGGCGACGGATTACGATGTATCGAGAATAACAAAATATACGGTTGACCTTGCTACCGCGTTTCACGCTTTTTATAATGACTGCCGTGTCAGGGTGGACGACGAAAAAGTAATGTATTCGCGAATAGCGCTTGTAAAGGCGGTAAAAACGGTTCTTGAAAATGCACTTGCGGTTCTGAAAGTAACCGCTCCGGAGAAAATGTGATGAATTTTACATATCCCTTACTTCTAGACGGAGCCACCGGCACAAATCTTATCGCGGCAGGTATGCAACCCGGCGAAAGAACGGCTGATTTTGTGCTTGCAAATCCGTCTGTGATGTCCGATCTTCTTAGACGTTACATCGAAGCAGGCTCAAAAGTTATATATACTCCCACTTTCGGCGTAAATTCCGAAAAATTCGGAGATAAATATTCGGATGTTCTGAAAAGGCTGATTTATTTAACACGCGAAACAGCTGAAAAATTCGGCGGCGGCAATGTTCTTATCGCAAGCGATATTTCTCCGTGCGGACTTTTCTGCGAGCCTATGGGCAAGGCTACCTTCAATGATATATATGAGTCTTTTGCCGGACCGCTGAAAGTTTTTACTGAAGAAAATGTTGATATCCTGTCGTTTATGACGATGTATTCGCTTTCCGAATCCCGGATCGCTCTTCTTGCCTGCAAAGATATTTCCGAAAAACCGATATTCGCATCGGTTACGGTAGATAAAAACGGAAAAACAATGACGGGCAGCGATATAAAAACATGCGTTTCTCTGCTCGGTTCTCTCGGTGCTTCGGCTGCCGGCTTCAACTGCTCGACCGGTCCTCTTGATATGGTTGCAAACGTCCGTGCCGCATATTCCGCTGCAAAAGCGCCGATATATTGCAAACCGAATGCGGGAACGGATGTGGAAAACTATCTCTCTCCCGAAGACTTTTCGGAAGCGATGAGAAAGCTTATAAGCGAGGGCGCGTCGGTTGTAGGCGGATGCTGCGGAACAACTCCGGATCATATTGCCGCTCTTGCAAAAGTACTGCCTGAATGTAGCGCAAAGATGCCGTGCTGCAATACGGACGGAAAAATAACTGTCTGCACGGAAAAAACGCTTTATATCTTTGATAATGCGCCTTCCCTCAGCCCCGTATACGATGTTGAAACATTTCTTGAAGAAGCGTTTGATTTTGATCCGGAAGAATACGACGCAGCGGAAATCGAACTGAAAACTGAGGAAGAGGCAAAAGAGCTTCTCGGCTCTGTTTATATGTTTGATGTTCCCCTCGCGGTAACATGCGACGATAAAATCGCGCTGATGCTTGCAAAAGAATATTGCGGCAACCTGATGTTCACGCAAAAATGCTGTTTTGAAGGCGAAACCCAAAAAATACTTGAAACGCGTTTTGCGTCCGTTTTTATCTGATATGGAAGAAAAATTTATGCGCAGAGCTCTGTTATGCGCGAAAAAAGCCGCAATGATCGGGGAGGTCCCGGTAGGGGCAGTCATAGTCCGCAACGGAACGGTGGTCTCAACGGGATATAATCGCAGAGAAACCGATAAAAACGCACTTCGGCATGCCGAAATAACGGCGATCGACCGCGCGTGTAAAAAACTCGGCGGATGGAGACTTTGGGAGTGCGATATTTACGTTACTCTCGAACCTTGTCCGATGTGCGCAGGCGCAATAATCAACTCTCGCATCAGAAACGTCTATATCGGCGCTCCCGATAAAAAAAACGGAGCGATGGGCAGCGTAACTGCTCTTCAGAACTCATTTACGCACAAACCTTCGGTTTTTCACGGTCTTCTTGCCGATGAATGTTCCGCTGTACTGTCTGATTTTTTCAGCGAGCTCAGAAAAAAAAGAAATCGAAGGATAATTGAATAAATATTTTTCATATTTAGAAAAGAGGTTTTATCATGAGTTTTCGCATTACGTTCATAGGCGCGGGCAGCCTCACATTTACAAGAACACTGCTTTCGGATATCCTTGCAAATCCAGAATTTGCGGATATTGACGTTGTGTTTCACGATATAGACGAGCGCAACCTTGAAATGGTCACAAAAGTATGCCAGCGCGATATAGAGGCAAACGGACTGAATATAAAAATAAAGGCAACTCTCAACAGAAAAGAAGCTCTTGAAGGAGCAAAATATGTGATCAACACCGCCCGTATAGGCAAGCTTGAAGGATTTGAAACAGATGTTAATATTCCGCTTGAATACGGCGTTGATCAGTGTGTGGGCGATACCCTTTGCGCAGGCGGAATAATGTACGGTCAGCGAGGCGTGTCGGCGATCCTTGATTTTTGTGAAGATATAAACAGCTGCGCACTGCCCGGAGCTCTTCTTCTCAACTACGGTAATCCGAACGCCATGCTTACATGGGCAGCGAATAAATACGGCAAAGTCAAAACTCTCGGTCTTTGTCACGGCGTTCAGGGAGGACATGCGCAGATCGCGGATGCGCTCGGTATTCCCAAATCTGAACTTGATTATTCATGCGTGGGAATAAATCATCAGACATGGTATGTCAAGCTTTCTCACAACGGCGTGGACGTTACCGGAAAAGTTCTTGAAGCATACGAAAAAAACGAACATCTTATGGCAACCGAAAAGGTCCGTATAGATATGCTTAAACGCTTCGGATACTATTCAACCGAATCAAACGGTCACCTTTCGGAATATGTGAGCTGGTACAGAAAACGCCCGAATGAGATAAAAGACTGGATAAGCATGGAAAACTGGCATAACGGTGAATCGGGCGGCTATCTCAGAGCATGCAGAGAGGGAAGAGAATGGTTTGTGACCGAATTTCCCAAGCTTATGTCGGATCCCCCGATAAAATACGGCAGCCGCAGCTCAGAACATGGTTCATATATAATCGAGGGGCTGGAACTCGGTCATGTTTATCGCGGACACTTCAATGTAATGAATAACGGCACGGTAACAAATCTTCCCGATGAATGCGTTGTTGAAGTGCCGTGTTACGCAGATAAAAACGGAATATCCGTTCCGAAATACGGCGATCTTCCGCTCGGCTGTGCAGCCGTATGCTCTCAGAGCATCTGGGTGCAGAGACTTGCCGTTGAAGCGGCAGTAGCTGCCGATATACAGCTTTTGCGCCAGGCAATGATGATGGATCCTCTTACCGGTGCGGTGCTCAATACGCCGGAAATATGTCAGATGACGGACGAAATGCTTATCGCATGCGAAAAATGGCTTCCGCGCTGGCAGAAAAACGGCGAGATCGAGCGCGCTAAAAAGCGTATTGCCGATGCAAAGGCAAACGGAACATTCATTCCCACCAATAAAGGCTATAAAGGCGCATGCCATAAATGACTTACGCAAGGTACCGTCGTTAACGGCGGTACCTTATTCCCGAAAAAACAGGAGAACGGAATGAAACGTCTTTACAAAAGCAGTGCAGACCGTCTGATTTGCGGCGTTTGCGGCGGAATAGGCGAATATCTCGGCGTGGACCCCACGGTAGTGCGTGTGATATGGGTTATAGCCGCGATGTTAGGCACGATCGGCATATGGGCGTATCTTATATGTGCGCTTATTATTCCGAATGATATAAGCGTGCGGTAGGGCGGTATGGAAAAGAAAAACAGTCCTCTCGCAAAATACTTTACAAAAAGCAGTATAAAAACATTTTTACTTTTGAATCTGGGCGCGCTTATGAACGCCGTAGGTTCATATTATTTCAGATTTCCAAATAAATTTTCAATCGGCGGCGTTGCAGGCCTTTCTGTCGTCATAACAAAGTTTTTCCCCAATATTTCGAGCGCAACATTTCTGTTTATAATGAACATGGTGCTTGTTGTGGTGGGCTTTATATTTCTCGGCAGAAATTTCGGCGCTAAAACGGCATATGTAAGCGTTGCGATATCTGTTTTTACGGGTATTTTCGAAGCATTGACACCAATGCCCGAGCCGTTTACAAATCAGCCGTTCCTTGAACTCGTTTTCGGCGTGGCTATCCCGTCTGTCGGCACATCGATACTTTTCAATATCGACGCCTCTTCCGGAGGCACGGATATCATAGCTATGATCTTTGCGAAATACACAACATTAAATATTTCAAAAGGAATATTCATAAGCGATATCTTCATCACTCTCGGCGCATTCCTTTTCGGCGTTGAAACAGGCCTTTTCTCTCTCCTCGGTCTTGTACTTAAAACTCTTGTTATCGACAACGCGATAGAAAACATAAACCTTCATAAATATCTTACCATAATCACATCAAAACCCGACGAGGTAAAGGCATTTATAACTCAGAATATCCATAAAGGCGCAACGATCTGTCACGGCGAAGGCGCATATACGGGTGAAGAAAAAACTCTTATTCTTACCGTTACAACGCCCGCACAGGCAGTGCTCCTGCGCAGATATATACGCAAAATCGATCCCGAGTCGTTTATTTTTATAACAAACACAAGCGAAATAATCGGCAAAGGATTCAGATATACCAATTAGAAAACAAACAAATTCGGAGGCAATCAAATGGCAGAAAAAGGCGGCATCAGCGTTCAGACAGAACATATTTTCCCGGTAATAAAAAAATGGCTTTATTCAGATAAAGATATTTTTCTCCGTGAAATCGTTTCAAACGCATCTGATGCCATTATGAAACTGTCGCATCTTGCGGCAATAGGCGAAGCGAAAAACATTGATGATAACTTCAGTATCTGGGTCGTCATTGATAAAGAAAAGAAAACTCTTTCCGTTTCCGATAACGGCATCGGCATGACGGAAGACGAGGTAAAAAAATACATAAATCAGATCGCTCTTTCCGGCGCGCTTGATTTTATTCAGAAATATGATACGGATTCTGCGGATGGAAAAGGTCCTGACGGAATAATAGGTCATTTCGGACTCGGTTTTTATTCGTCGTTCATGGTTGCAGACCGTGTAAACATTTCAACAAAATCGTATACCGATGCTCCCGCAGTATTCTGGACATGCACGGAAGACGGTGAATATGAAATGGTCGAAGGCGACAGAAAAACAAGAGGAACGGAAATCACGATGTGTATTTCCGAGGATGAGAAAGAATACCTCGAAAAAGACAAGATCGCATCAATTCTCGAAAAATACTGCTCGTTCATGCGTTTTCCGATATATCTTGAAGTGGTAGGCGAAGAACCGCCCAAGCATAAAGAAAAAGACGCAGAAGGCAACGAGATAGAGGTTATGGACGAAAGAAAGCCCATAAACGATACCGAACCTCTCTGGCTCAAAAATCCGTCTCAGTGTACCGAAGACGAATATAAAGAGTTCTACAAAAAGGTATTTTTCGATTGGAACGATCCCCTTTTCTATATTCATATAAATGCCGATTATCCGCTTAATTTCAAGGGTATTCTTTATTTCCCGCGTCTTAAAAACGAATATGAAAGCCTTGAAGGACAGGTAAAACTCTTCTATAACCGGGTTTTTGTTGCCGACAACATCAAGGAAGTCCTTCCTGACTATCTTCTTATGCTCAAAGGTGTTCTGGACTGTCCCGATCTGCCGCTGAACGTTTCAAGAAGCTATCTTCAGGGCTCGGCATATGTTGAAAAAATCGCAAATCACATCGTCAAAAAAGTGTGCGACAAACTCAACGGTATGTTTTCTGTTGAACGCGAAAAGTATCAGGAATGCTGGAAGGACATAAAAACATTCGTTGAATACGCATGCATACGCGATAAAAAGTTTTTTGACAGAGTAAAAGATTCTCTTATTTTCAAAACAACGGACGGAGAATATCTTACCGTAGCTGAATATAATGAAAAAGCAAACAAGGATAAAACCGAAAAGACGATATATTATGCAAACGACCCCGTTCAGCAGGCTGTATATGTAAATCTTTTCAAAGCTCGCGGGATCCCTACGGTCGTGCTTGATCATGTTATCGATTCACAGTTTATCACATCTGTTGAGCAGGGCTTTGAAAACACAAAATTCATGCGTGTAGATGCCGATACAGCGGCTTTGAAAGGCGACGGCGAAGCAGACAAAAACGAGGATCTCGAAAAGCTTTTCAAAGAAGCGTCGGGCAGTGAACAGCTGAAAATTGAGATTTCGCCTCTTGCGGATGAAAAAATACCCGCTCTTCTTAATATTTCCGAACAGAGCAGACGTTTCGAAGAGATGATGAATCTTTACAAGCTTGCGGGACAGGATGTAAATCCCTATACGCTGCCTAAAGAATCGACTCTTATTCTCAACTCAAACAGCGCTCTCATCAAAAAGCTTGGCTCCGCTCCGGAAGATACAGCAAAAAAACTTGCAAAGCATATTTATACTCTTGCTCTTCTCGGTCAAAGAAAACTCTCTGCCGAAGAGCTTGCGGGCTTTGTTGAGGAAAGCGGCGCAATAATGGAGATGCTTCTCTGATCACATCATTTTATTTAGCGAGGCAGATATGTTTTCGATAGTGCTTGTGGAACCCGAGATCCCTCAGAATACGGGCAACATTTCAAGAACCTGCGCATGTACGGGAGCGGCTTTGCACCTGGTAAAACCTCTCGGATTCGTTCTTGACGACGCCAAACTGAAACGCGCAGGTCTTGATTACTGGAGCGAGCTTGATTTGCATATACATGAATCTCTTGCCGATTTTCTTGATTATGCAAAAAACAAACCGCTGTTTTTCGCCTCCACAAAAGCAGAGAAAACATACGACGCGATAGCGTATCCTGACGACGCATTTTTTGTGTTCGGGAAGGAAACAAAAGGTCTGCCCGAAAGTCTTTTGAAAGACAACTACGCCAGCGCCGTAAGAATTCCGATGCGCACTGATCTGAGAAGCCTCAATCTGTCAAATTCGGTCGCGATCATTCTTTATGAGGCGCTCAGACAGAAATCGTTTTTTGATCTGAAGCTTTCGGGAGAACTCACGCAGTTCTGAAAAGTTACGGAGGGTAAAATGTGGATAAGATAGTGACCTTTGAAGAAGAAAAAAGAAAAGAATTTCTGTATGTGCTTTTCAATGCCGTTTTTGTTACGACATGCGTTGTGTTTATACTGAATTTCTTTTTCGGATTTATCTGCAATAACATCTATGCCGGAAACTCACTGTTCAAAGACAGTGCTGACAATATCCTGCGTTCGTTTTTTTCTGCCGTCGCTATTTCAGTAGCCTTTGTTTTTTACGGAGTCCACAGTGATGTTTCTCTGAAATCTGTTTTTACTCCCCAAAAAACAAATATTCTTTGGTTCGTCGCAGGCGCTGTGACCGCTGCTGGCATTTCGTTTTTCTTTGCGCTTATTTCAGAAAAAGCGGTAGGGCTTCTCGGTAATTTCGGGTATATCATGAATGAATATACGCCGTATATCCTTGAAAATCCCGCAGAAAACATTGCAAATATGATCGTAGTTTGCCTGTTTTCGGCTTTTTCTTCGGAACTTGTTTTCAGAGGGATACTCACAGAGCGTTTTCGCCGCGCAAATACGGGTGTTGCGCTTATTTTGCCTGCTATGATCGCGGCAAGCATGACAGGGTCTCTGGCAAAAATGCCTTATGTGTTTTTTCTGAGCATTTTTCTTTCGTGGGTATATATGAAATCATCTTCTGTATACGCAACGCTGTTTTGTGCGTTTATAACAAATGTGTCTCTTTATCTTTTCCACATTTACAGATCAGCGCTTGCGCCCTACGAGCCGCTGTTTATGTTTGGAGGTCTTGTTGCAGCTGCCGCATTCGGCGCACTGCTTGTTATTAAATTCGGAGCAAGAACGGTCTACCCTGCGCCGAGGGACGATGATGACGAATATTTGCGTATTTCGGCAAAAGAGTCGGTCTCTGGCATTTTAAAAGCGTTTTCGTTCTGGATATTCGTTCTTGCAGTTATTTTTACAGTTTTGTTTTTTTATTTAAGCAATCCTACGGTTGAAATGCCGTAAAATAAAAGCGATAAAAGCGAGGTTTTTACTATGCAACTTCTTGTTATTGTTCTTAATAAAGTTGAATGTCTTGAAGCGCTGCTCGAAAAGTTTTATGAAGAAAACATTTCCGGAGCAACGATCCTCGACAGTATGGGTATGGCGCACAGCCTCAGCAGTTATGACGAGCTGAGATTCATGGCGTCATTAAGACTGCTCATCAATCCCGACAACCGCGAAAGCAAAACAGTTTTTATGGTTGTTAAAGAGGAAAAAATACCGGATATATCGAAGATCGTAAACGAAATTACAGGCGGGCTCAAAAATCCCGATACAGGCATTATGTTTACTGTCCCCGTTACATATATGGAGGGGATCGAAAAGTGCTGAGTGAATTCTCGTCAACGTATTTCAACACTTTTATTTATCTTGCGTTGATGATATTTTTCGGTATGTTTATGGGCAGAATGGCAAAACATATACATCTGCCTAACGTTACCGGTTATCTTGTTGCCGGATTGCTCATAGGTCCGAGCGTGTTCGGGCTTATTCCCGCGCAGGCGCTTCCGAATCTCGATATTATCGCAGATACCGCGCTCGGCTTTATTGCGTTTTCCATCGGAACCGAGTTTAAAATTTCGTATTTCAAGCGTGTTGGCGCAACGCCGATAGTTATCGCATTTCTTGAAGCGCTGATGGCTGTCGTTTTCGTTGTTGCAGCGCTGCTTATTGCGGGTTTTTCTCTGCCGTTCAGCCTTGTTCTCGGCTCAATTGCCGCGGCAACCGCACCGGCCGCTACAATTATGGTAATAAAACAGTATAAGGCAAAAGGTCCCGTTACCGAAATGCTTCTTTCCGTTGTTGCTCTTGACGACGCTGCGGCGCTTATGCTCTTCGGCATAGCCGTTGCAGTTGCGCAGTCCATATCAAATCCCGGCTCATCGGTCGCATCCGCTCTTATTAACCCCGTGATTGAAATTGTGGGCGCAATTGTGTGCGGATTTCTTCTCGGTCTTATCTTTATACTGCCGCTCAGGTTTTTCAAAAAGGACGGCAACCGACTTGCGCTTACCGTTGCGTTTGTGTTTGTCGGAATAGGTGTTGCAAGCATATTCGGACTTTCCCAGCTGCTTCTCTGTATGGCTCTCGGCGCATCTCTTACAAATTTTGCGTCAAGCCAGAACACAAATCATATTATCAAGCTCACGGATGGCATCACTCCGCCGATATTTATACTGTTTTTCGTGCTTTCAGGCGCAGAACTGCAGCTTTCCGTTATTCCGTCGATCGGCATTGCAGGAATAATTTACGTTATAGTAAGAGTTGTGGGCAAGATAGCGGGTGCATCTCTCGGATCTGTTCTGTGCCGTGCTGATAAGAAGATAACTAAATATCTCGGATTTTCTCTTATGCCGCAGGCAGGCGTCGCTATAGGTCTGTCGCTTCTCGCCACGCAGATAGTTCCCGAATTCGGTGCCGAGATCAGGGCGATAATACTTTGCGGAACATTGATCTACGAGCTCATAGGCCCTGCAGTTACAAAACTTTCGCTGAAAAAGGCGGGAGAAATAGAATAAAGCCTTCGGGGGCTTGACAAACTTTATATTAATGGTTATAATTATACTCAGAATCAGTTGAAATCTTTTTTACAACAAAGGAGAAACATAAATATGTATTTTGAAAAAGTTGCCGCTCTGATCGCTGAAAAATTCGAAATGCCTGTTGAAAATATCACCAGAGACACAAGTATCATTGACGATCTCGGCGCAGACTCTCTTGATATCGTAGATATGCTTATGATGCTTGAAGAGCAGTATAACCTTTCAATTCCCGACGACGTAGCTCAGGAAATGACAACAGTGGGCGACGTTGTGGATTATATCGAAGAAAACGTTTGATAAATCAAAAGATGAAAATACTGGCAGTTGATTACGGACTCGCAAGGACCGGTCTTGCCGTGAGCGACGCTACCGCAACTATCGCAACGCCTTTGTCCTGTATTCCATCCAGAAATGAAGACAGAATGTTTGACTTGCTCCTCGGTATTATTGACGATATAAAGCCGGATAAAATAATAATCGGTCTGCCGTTGCGCACGGATATGCGGCAGAGCGAAATGTCCGTAAAGGTTTCCGCTTTCCGTGAAAGACTGGAAAACGCAACGGGCATGGATATCGAGCTTTATAATGAAATGTATACGACCGTTATCGCATCAAGACTTCTTCATCAGAACGAAAAAAAATCAAAGGAACAGCGCGGCATAATAGACAGTGCCGCCGCTGCGGTGCTTTTGCAGGATTATCTTGACAAAATTAACAGACAGTAAAAAGGAGAGTTGTTATGATCAATATCCCTGAAGTGAAAACAGGTATCGTTGCAGTAAGCAGAGACTGTTTTCCGATGTCTCTCAGTAAAAAAAGAAGAGAAAAAGTTGTTGAAGAGTGCAGAAAAATAAACTGCCCGATTTTTGAGGCGCAGACTCTTGTTGAAAACGAAAATGACGCCATGAAAGCTCTTGCGGAGCTTGATCTAGCCGGCGTAAATGCGCTTGTTGTCTTTCTCGGCAATTTCGGACCGGAAGGACCCGAAACCATGCTTGCACAGAAATTCAACGGTCCCGTAATGTTTGTTGCCGCAGCTGAAGAATCCGACGGCGACCTTATAGACGGACGCGGAGACGCGTATTGCGGTATGCTGAGCATGTCGGTAAACATGCTTCTCAGAAAGCTCAATCCGTATATCCCCGAATATCCGGTAGGCACGGCTGACGAAGTGGCAAAAATGATCGCGGAATTCAATGAGATTGCAAGAATATATATCGGCGTTAAAAACCTTAAAATAATATCGTTCGGTCCGCGTCCTTTTGATTTTGTGGCATGCAACGCGCCGATAAAACAGCTTTATGATTTAGGGGTTGAAGTCCAGGAAAATTCCGAGCTTGACCTTTTTGCTTCGTTCAACGAGCATAAAAACGACGAACGCATTCCGTCAGTAGCAAAAGAAATGGCGGAAGAGCTCGGCAAAAACGGCAATACATACCCATCCATCCTTGAAAAACTCGCACAGTATGAGATCACTCTCCTTGACTGGGCAGAAGCAAACAAGGGCGCAAGCAAATATGTTGTTTTTGCAAATAAGTGCTGGCCCGCTTTTCAGACGCAGTTCGGTTTTGTTCCGTGCTATGTAAATTCACGTCTTGCATCCCGAGGCATTCCCGTTGCTTGCGAAGTTGATATTTACGGAGCGCTTTCCGAATTCATTTTGCAGTGCGCAACACAGTCACCCGTAACGCTTCTTGATATCAATAATACGGTTCCCAAAGATATGTATGAAAAGAATAAAGTTGAAGGCTTCAAACAGACCGATCTTTTCATGGGTTTCCATTGCGGAAATACAGCGTCGTGTATGATAAAGAGCCCTGTAATGAAATATCAGCTCATCATGAAACGCACTCTTGAACCCGACAGTGAACCGAATATTTCCCGCGGCACGCTTGACGGCGCGATCAAAGACGGTGATGTTACGATCTTCAGACTTCACGGTTCTGCCGACGGCAAGCTGCGAACATATATGGCGCAGGGTGAAGTGCTGAATATTGACCCGAAATCGTTCGGCTCTATAGGCGTTTTCGGAATAAAGGAAATGGGACGTTTTTACAGACATGTTCTTATTCAAAACGGTTTTCCGCATCATGCCGGCGTAGGATTTGCCCATTGCGGAAAAACGCTTTTTGCGGCAATGAGACTTCTCGGAGTTGAAAATATTTACTATAATCAGCCTAAGGAATTGCCGTATCCAACAGAAAACCCGTTCACAAGATAAAAATATTTGATTTTTCGGCCCGGAATTATTCCGGGCCGTTTTTTTGATATCGCTTATTCGTTTACGACCGGGGAAAAAGAGAATACTCTTTCTGCAGGATGCTTTTTTTATACGAATTATCGTTTTTTCCTTGACAAAATATATTATATATGATATATTATATTTATGCATAACAACAAAAGGCAGTTTTGCCTTGTCGGAGGGGTTATATGAAAAAAATCGCAAAATTACTGATTGTGGTCATGCTTTTTTCGCTTATAGCAACAGCTTGCGCCGAGGAAAGCGAAGAAGTGTTTGATCTTGAATTTGAAAGATCGGGCGGCGAACTTGATCTTGAAGGACGTACTCTTGTATATGAGTTCGGTATGGATCCTGCCGTTCTTGACATTCCTACATGTCTCGGTTATGAAATGGATACCCAGTTCGGTGACCTTGCCCTGGCGCGCCTGAAAAAAACGCAAAGCGATCTGAACTGTACTCTTGATATCAGATATACAAATAACTACAATTCATGCCGTCAGTTCGTTGCGGCATCCACGTCAGGCATGTTCATGTGCGATATAATTTCAGGTATATCCGATATGTGGGCGGACGTTGCAAGGATCGGAATGCTTGTCGGACTGAGCGAGCTTGAAGATTTCATAGATTTCAGAAACGAAGAAAAATGGGGTCATACGGGCATGCTTGAGGTCATTTATTACGAAGACGACCTTTACGGCATAGTCCCGATGCTCTGGCCCGAAATATCCGTAACCTTCGGCAGTCCTATCGTAATTAACGAAAATCTGATCGCAACACTCGGCGAACCTGATCCACGAGACCTTCTTGAAAACGGACAGTGGACATGGGATACTTTTGACGACTGTCTCGGCAGATACTATATTGAAGAGGCAGGAACGGTAAAGCAGTATTCTCTTACCGCAGGTACCGGCACCTTCGGCGTCATGTTTGTGCTCTCAAACGGATCGCATTATATAGAATACGATAATTCCGGCGAAATGGTCTGCGGTTTTTACTCAAACGAGGCAATGAAAGCAATGCAGAAGGGCAATGATATCTTCTACGGACCTAACGGCCATACAATAGACAGCACGACCGATGTTACCACGGCACTGTTGGGCGATAAAACTGTCCTCGGATCCCTCGGATCAAGCAATATCATAGGCATCAACGGTAAAATAGCAAAACAGATGGATAATTTCGGCCTCGTAAGCTGGCCGTGCGGACCGGATGTTGAGCCTGGCTACATAGTAGGTCAGCATGCAAATATCGATAACTGTATTTCTTTCTCAAGAATGTCAGACAGTCCTGAAGCATGTGCCGCAGTCATAAATGCGCTTTATGAACCGTTTGAAGAGTATCCCACACTCGATTCACTTATCGATCTTATGGATAAAAACTACTTCTTTGACAGACGCGATGCCGAGGTCTTCTATAAGATGTGCTTTAATTCAGTATACAATTATTTTCATTATGCGCCGATGTACGACTTTATGCACGCATGGCTGTCTCCCACAAAAGCCATTTCCGAATATCTTGAACAGAATAAAGATATTATCGACGAAAGAATGAATGAATATGCCAGAGCAACAATGAACGGCATAAAAGCAGTATGGGATGAAGGAAACTGATCCGTCATTGACTATAAAAAACAGACCTTGCACGGTCTGTTTTTTTTGTATTATAATTCGGCAATGACCTCTATTTCAACGAGCGCGCCCTTCGGCAGAGCCGAAACCTCCACACAGCTGCGCGCAGGTCTTTCAGTAAAATATTCTGCATAAATACTGTTGAACGCTGCAAAATCACTTATGTTTTTCAGGAAACATGTTGTTTTTACAACTTTTTCAAGCGAACTGCCCGATGCCGTAAGGACTGCGGAAAGATTTTTGATCGCCTGCCTTGTCTGCGCCTCAATTCCGCCGTCAACGATAGTTCCGCTTGCCGGATCGATCGGGATCTGGCCCGATGTGATGATAAATCCGCCTGTGATAATTGCCTGCGAATACGGTCCGATAGCCGCAGGAGCGTTTTCGGTGCTGATGATCTTCATAAACTCTGTCCTTTCTTTTTATATTGCATAAAATATGCTTTTCTGGATTTTTTGTGTATTATACATCACGGTTCGGAAAATGTCAATACAAACAGTGAAAACAATTATTGCCATTGTTTTATACAGACTTGAAAAATACATAAAAATCTGATATAATATTAAAAGCAGATCACAATTTTGTTATGCAGATAATTCGGGGTGTTTTGATGTTTTATTATCTTTTGCCGTCTATTGCGGCGTATAATTTTATTCTTGTTATTGCGGCGGTGGTACCCGCGGTTTTTTTGATGATCAAAGTATATGCTTCAGACAGACTTGAAAAAGAGTCTCCCGCTATGCTTTGGACTCTTGCAAAGGCAGGGATTTTTTCTTCGTTGATCGCGCTCGTCGCTGAGCGTGTTCTCGGCTTTTTTCTCGACCTGGCAGTTCCTCAGACAAATCCTTTATATAATGTGATTTTATATTTTTTCATTGTTGCGTTTTCCGAAGAAGGCGCAAAATATTTTATGCTTCGGCGAAAAACGTGGTGGTCTGTAGAATTCAACTGTCAGTATGACGGCGTAGTGTACGCGGTTTTTGTTTCTCTCGGCTTTGCATTATGGGAAAACATAAGTTATGTTATGGCATACGGATTCGGAACGGCGATCATCCGCGCCCTTACCGCTATTCCCGGTCACGCATGCTTCGGAGTTTTTATGGGCGTTTTTTACGGTATTGCAAGAAAATACGAATACGAAAATGCTCACGGCATGTCTAAGCTTTTCACCGCTCTTTCCGTGATCGTTCCCGCAGTTCTTCACGGAATATATGACTATATCGCAACCGCAGAAACGGGCACATGGTATTTTGTAGGTTTTATTGCGGTTCTGTTTGTAATATCATTTTTGCTTGTCGGTAAAATGTCCAAAAAAGACAGATATATTTAATCAGGTGAATTATGAACGGAAAGATAAAAAATGTTAAGGCGGATATAACATCTCTCGATACAGATGCCGTGGTCAATGCTGCAAACGAATTTCTTGCCGAGGGAGGCGGTGTTTGCGGCGCGATTTTTGACGCCGCCGGCAGCAGAGAACTTGCAAAAGCATGCGATGCTTTCGGACATTGCGATACCGGCAGTGCAGTTATCACGCCCGGTTTTAAGCTGAAAGCAAAATATATCATTCACGCAGTTGGACCGCGATGGGCAGGCGGCAGCAGGGGCGAACGCGAAAAGCTTAAATCGGCATATAAAAAATCACTTGAACTTGCATATAAGAATCACTGTAAATCGATCGGTTTTCCGCTTATATCCGCAGGAATATTCGGCTACCCGGTATCTTTGGCGTGGGAAGATGCTGCCGAGGCATGCGACGAATTTTTTGCTGAATATGATGACTGCGGAATCAGTATAATTTTTGCCGTTTTAAGCGATGAAATATATACCTTGGGCGAAAAAATATTTCTTCAACACAAAGTAAAAACCGATTTTTCAAATCGGTAACACTGAATCTTAAAGGAGAAAAAATGCAGGGTTTATTTATATACTATTCTTTCAGCGGCAACGGGGATGTTGTTGCCGAAAAAATGAAGGAACTTGGTTTTGAGGTAAGAAAAGTAGAATCGTCTTTTAAATTAAGCATAAAATTTCTGCCTCAAATGCTCAAGGGAGGCTTTTCTGCTCTCATCGGTCAAAAACCTCCGCTTGAAAACTATAATTGCGATGTCAGTAATTATGATACGGTTTGCATAGGCTCGCCTATTTGGAACGGCAGACTTGCAAGCCCCGTCAACACAATTCTTGAAAAAACAGATCTGATCGGCAAAAAAGTTATTTTCATTCTTTACAGCGGAAGAGGTTTTGCCAAAAAAGCGGAAGAAAAGATCAAAAAGCTTTATCCTGATTCAGCCGTTATCAACCTTGCTCAGCCTAAAGACGACCCTGAACGGCTATTAATACTTGAGAAGATATAAAGGAAAGAAAAATGAAATACGGAGAATCTTTGTTTGACATACTGTATCTGCTATTTACAATAACAGCAGGAATCATAATTCTGATAAAAGCGCGGAACAAAACCGAAAAAATGATGGGTATTGCCGCTCTTATCCTCGGCTGCGGCGACGCGTTTCATCTTGTGCCAAGAGTCCTTAATTACTTTGTCGATGCCGATTTTACCGCCGCTCTAGGTATCGGGAAGCTGGTAACATCAATCACAATGACTGTTTTTTACATTATCCTTTGGTTTATCGGACTTTCTGTTTACAATTTAAGCGGAAAAAGATCTCTTTCGGCGGCGATAATAACTATTGCGGCGATACGTGCTGCGCTTTGTCTCTTCCCGCAAAACGGATGGATCGAAAACAGCAGCGATATGACATGGGGAATAATAAGAAATATTCCTTTTGTTGCGTTGGGTATAATCGTGATAATTCTCTTTTTCAATCATCAGAAAGAAATCGGCAGATTCAGGCTTATCTGGCTATGGAGCTCGCTGTCATTCGCGTTTTATATCCCTGTTGCGGTTTTTGCGGGCATTGTTCCGATTCTCGGCATGCTTATGCTGCCCAAAACAATTTGCTATATAATAATTGTTTTCACGTTCCTTTTATCCGTCTTAAAAGACGATCCCGTTAAGAATAAAACAACTGTTTCGTGAAAGCTTTGCCGAAAAAAACTGTGCGGAAGATTTTTTCTTTCGCACAGTTAATTGTTTTACAGTATAATTATTCTACATAGGCGTTATAAAGCTTGTCAAGACTTGCCTGCATTTTATCCCCGATGCTTTCAAGCGTTTCAGCCACTGAAGCGGTGCCTCTCGTCATTGCAAGCAGTCTCGGCTGAAGCACATCCGTAAAAGGTGTGTATGCAGTGTAATCAAAAAACGCTTCGTCTCTCAGAATCTGGAAATAATCAAAGGATTCTTCGGTAAAAAATGTCGTTCTTCTGAAATCGTCCTGCCATGTTTCAGTAGTTTCTCCCGGTAAAGGCTGGAACATATACGGAAGCAGTATTTCCATTACATTGGGGTCTGTGTTGAGCGTAGCATACATAAATCTTGTCCAGAATGAATATGCCGTCCTCGATTTCGTGCCTGCTCCGCTCGGACCTTCGGGGAAATAAATCCATTCATATGCCTCTTCCATTCTGTAAGAAAGATTGTCCGCTCCTTCGTCCGAAAGACCCAGATGCGTATATTCTACAAAAAATGCGCGTCTGTTCTCAATGAACGGGGTGATGTTCTGTCTGTTGCCTCCGTCGCAAATCAGATCTCTTTCAGCAAGACTTACAAGAAAATTCATTGCCTCAGCAGCCTCTTTGCTGTTCAGCGCATAAGAAAGTCTTCCGTCGGCGCCTTTTGTTGCAACTCTCGCGTTGTTTGAGTAAAGCGCGGCAAATTCAAGATACGGTTCGCTTGTATAAGCAAGCGCATACGTCCGTTTTTCCGGATCAGGGTCGGAAGTGTCATGGATCGCTTCACACATTTTCTCAAGAGTAGCCCATGTCCATTCGCCCTGTTCGTCAAGTTCGTGGGGCGAAGCCTGTCTGTAATTCGAAATAACTCTCGGGTTGAACCACATCGCAGGCATTGTGTCTGCTGCCGGAAATCCCCAGTAATATGAAATAATGCCGTAATATTCTCCTGCAAAATAACCGCCTTCAAGCATATTCGTGGGACCGTAAATTCCCGAATCAAGATCTATATTCATTCCCGAAAAAGGTATGAAATATCCGTTCTGAATATATTTTCCGGTCACGATTTCGTTGATTTTGACCGCCATAAGGTCTGCATATTTCATTCCCGCGGCTGAACGCACAACAAGATCGCCTACGCTGCATTCGTCAAGCACGGTGATCTTAACGTTGAATTTCTCTTCCGTATCCTTATATCTTTGTATAAGACGGTCTCCCCTTGCGGTATTGCCCGACTGCGGGTTTATCGGATTTTCAGAGCCTGCGCGTGCAGACGCCATAATAAATTCATAGCCTCCAAGATCTGTTCCCTTGCTTTCGTCATAATTACCGAACTCCGGAATCAGCTCATCTTCGGAAACAGATGCGCATGCAGCGGTAAAAAGTAATACAAAAATTAAAATTACGGCTATTTTGATTTTCATCATTACTGCTTCTCCCTTTTTTGCTTTTTATTATTATGACATAATTGGAGTGCTTTGTCAATAGAATAATCAAAATATCATGTGCGCGATTTCCGCTGTTTTTTTTGCGAGTGTGTTGACATTTATAATATAATGATGTATAATTGATTTGCAGCAGGTTATGCACAATTGATCTGAAAGGATGTTTGATATGAAAAAGGCAGTTTCTTTGTTTATTCTTGTTCTTATGATTTTCTCACTATGTTCATGTCAGCAGACTGAACCTGAAACGATCCCGGAATATTCTGATGATGTCGGGGAAGTCGATTATAAAGGCGCAGAATTCGTTTTTGCCCTGAGAAATGAAGAACATTCAACCGGTGAAGAATATTTAGGATACGTTGTAAACACTGAATTTTCCGATCTTGCAATCAAGCGAAAAAAAGAAGTTGAAAGTAAGTATAACGTTAAAATAACCGAAGATACTTCAGGCTCTGATATAGGCTATCTTATTCCCGCAACATCGCTTTCCGGCAGTGTTCCTTACGATGCCATTCAGTCGGCGTCGAACCCGATATCCGGGCTCGTTCGCGGAGGATATTTATACGATATAACTACAATAGGCGATATAATCGACTATCTTAACGCCAATAAATGGGGTACGAAGGAAACGCTGAAACCTATGTGCTGGAACGGCGGACTTTACGGCGTGATCCCCGCTTCATGGCCTATTCTCAAATACCGTTCGATCGACGGCGCAGTAGTTGTAAACGAAAATATTATAAACTATCTTCGCGAAACCGATCCGAGAGAACTGGTTGAACGCGATGAGTGGACATGGAAAAAATTCGAAGAGCTTATGCCGATATACAATCATATAAACGATGCCGGCGATGAGGTCATGGCGCTTGAAACGACCGTTCACTGGCTTTTCAGAACTATGCATACAACTAACGGTGTGCCTGTAATAATAAAAGACGACAGCGGAGATTTCAAACTCAGTCTTCACGATTCACCGGCCGTTTTTGAAGCTATGCAGACTGCGTGGAACTGGACTTTCGGTGAATTCAGCACATATGTAAATGTCAATACGGGCGACTGGAAAGTGCTTCTTAAAAACTTTATAGACGGCAGATCTGTACTGACTATCATGAACGGCACAGACCTTTGCGGATCCGAAAACTCGATAGCTTTCAGTATGGATAATTTCGGCGTCGTTCCGTTCCCTCACGGACCGAACGGTACTGTCGAAAACACAGGTTCGACCATAACGGAAACGAGATTTGTAACAAGTATTCCCGCTCTCTGCAAAGAACCCGTAATGTCTGCAGTAATACTGAATGCGATCTATGAGCCTCTTGACGGTTACGACAATGAAGAGAGTATCACAGACTATCTGAGAAAACAGTATTTCTTTGACGACAGAGATGTCAATAACTTTGTAAAGATGTATGAAACCACTCTTTACAACTACAGATGTGAAAATGTTACCGACGCCTATATCAGCATCGACAGAAATATCACTATGGCGGAAACTCTCGGAAAATACGAAAACGCCGATGAGGAAAACAGAATAAAATATATCGTAAATATTGAAACAGCTGCGGAGGAAATATTCGGATAACTTGTATTTTCGATTGTTATTAATAGAATATGTCATCAAAAAAACATGTAAAACTATTTACAAACAGCTGTTTTTCTGATATAATACAGTAAAGCGTTAAAATCTGCTTAATAAGTATAAAGGAGACAATAAAATGGATTTATTAAGAAACATCTGGCCAACACCGTTCAAAGTTCAGCCCGGCAAGATCGGCTCACTGATCATTCAGCTCGTGATTTTCCTTATTGTTTGCGCAATTGTCGGTTTTTTGGCAAATCTGCTCGCATCGGTTCCCGTTGTAGGTATAATCTTCACGGTGATCGGTTCTCTGATGGGCATTTACTCAACGGTAGGCATTATTCTTTGCATTCTTAAATTTGTTGGCGTAATCAAATAATTCTATAAACAGAAAAACAACATGGCTCCCTTGCTTCAACGGCAGGGGAGCCTTTTATATGCTTTTGCAAACCGAAAAAACAACTGTTCATTGCATTATCGGTTCTGTGATTTATTCCCGTCTGTCAAATATTTCCGCCGCTTTTTTCAGCAGATCTCTTATCGGCAGGTGCTGAGGGCAGACCTTTTCGCATTTGCCGCAGCGTATGCAGTCTGAGGCTCTTCCGTGCCCGTCGCCTGTGACGGCGTTGCCGTAATACATATGAGAGTTCCAGCTGTGAAACATTTCAAATGAATTGAGAGATGAAAAAACCGAAGGAATGCGTATTCCTTTAGGACATTCGTTTTCTTCAATGCAATAGCGGCATGAAGTGCATGGAATGAGATGCATACCGCGGAATATTTCGCATACTTTGCCTACCGCATTCATTTCGTTTTCATCAAGCGGTCTGAAGTCGCGCATCGTGCTTATATTGTCTTCCATCTGAGCCATATCGCTCATTCCGGAAAGCACCATTGCCATGTAGGGAAAGCTTGCCGCAAACCGTATAGCGTATCCTGCATTGCTGCAGCCGTTCAGATTGCGAAATACTTCGTCCGCTTCTTTGGGAAGATTTACAAGACTGCCGCCTTTTACGGGTTCCATAACTATTACGGGCTTGCCGTGCTTTTCGCATACTTCGTATACTCTCTTGCTTTCAACCGATTCGTCGTTATAGTCAACATAATTGAACTGTATCTGCACAATTTCAATTTCGGGGTGTTCGTGCAGGATCATATCAAGAACTTCCGGTTTATCGTGAAAAGAAAGACCGAAATGACGTATAAGTCCCTCATCTTTCAGCGCATACGCCGTTTCATAAGCTTTGCAGCTTTTGTATTTCGGATAATTGTCCTTATTTTGTGCGTGCATAAGATAAAAGTCAAAATAATCAACGCCGCATTGCGAAAGCTGATGCTCAACAAACGGGCGTATATCTTCCTGCTTATTGAAATACGAAGCGGTCAGTTTATTCGTAAGCAGAAATTTATCGCGCGGGTAGCGTTTTGCAACGCAGTCTCGTATTGCGGTTTCGGACTTCCCTCCGATATATCCGTGCGCGGTATCAAAATAATTGAATCCCGCATCTGTAAATGCATCTGCCATTTCACGAAAGACATCGTAGTCTACCTCTCCGTCTTTCATTGGCAGTCTCATACAGCCAAAGCCGAAATTTCCGTGTATTTCCGGAAAAAATTTGTTTATTTCCATTTTATGCCTCCCGGTTGCGGTATTATTATACAAGTTTGATGCCGTTCCGATCAGTCAACGGCTGTTTTTATAATTATAGCTGAATTTTTATGCAATGTCAACGATGTAAGATTGAAATTTCAGAAAATAACATATATTTGCCGGAATGCGCATCGCATTTGTCAACCGTTTTTATAAAATAAGCGTTAAATTTTTACAGCATGCTTACTGTTTCGCTCAAAACGTCGCCTATTTTATCTCTGAAGACAATAGATGCCGCTTTGTCAAACTGCGTTTCTTCACGGTTTATAAGCACTATATGTTTTCCTCTGAAATAATGCACAAATCCTGCTGCAGGGTATACCGCAAGCGATGTTCCGCCTATTATCAGCAGGTCAGCGCCTGATATTTCATCGATAGCTTTTTCTATCACATCTGCATTAAGCTGTTCTTCATAAAGAACGACGTCAGGTCTTACGGTATGCCCGCATTTTTCGCATTTAGGAATGCCGCCTTTTAATTCTTTTACCTTTTCGTTCATCATTACCGTTTTGCATTTCATACAGTAATGCTTAAGTATCGTGCCGTGAAGCTCTATAACATTTCTGCTTCCCGCCGTCTGGTGAAGTCCGTCAATATTCTGAGTGATAACTGCGCTCATCAATCCTTTTTTTTCAAGCTCCGCAAGCGCAAAATGCGCTCTGTTTGGTCTTGCGGATGTATTGAGAAAATAATTATAATAAAAATCATAAAAAACATCTGTATGACTTATAAAAAAGCTGTGACTGAGTATCGTTTCCGGCGAAACCTTATATTTTTTTACAGTGTTGTAAAGTCCGTCTTCGCTCCTGTAATCTTTCAGTCCGCTTTCGGTAGAAACGCCTGCTCCGCCGAAAAAAACCGTTTTGCTGCTTTGCTTTATCATCTCCGCAAATGCGATTATTTTATTTTTGTCCATAAATAATACCCCTAAAAGATCATTTATTCTGAAACAATTATACATCTTAAAAAAATCCGTGTCAATATCGTTTTGCTGAAAATCGCAAAATACATGATTTTTACCTTAATAATATTTAACGCATATTCGGGTTGACAAAAATGCTTATTTGTGATATATTAAAAATAATCGAAAAAAAGGAAGGATATATTATGAAAAAAATCTCATTGCTCCTTGTTTTTGTGGTTATTTTTTCTGTTGCAGTCACTGCATGCGGCGCAGAAGAAAAAGAAGTATTCGATGTTGATTTCGAAATGAAGAGAGATAAAGTCGACCTTGAAGGCGTAAGCATTATTTACGAGATCGGTCTTCCCGACAGCGCGCTTGCAACGCCGGGCTGTCTCGGTTACGAGCTTGATACAACGTTCGGTGATCTTGCTTCGCAGCGATTAAAGGATATACAGAACGATTTCAACTGCACGATCAACTTGAAATATGTTAACAACGGCGTATCATGCCGTGCGTTTGTTGCCACTTCCGCTTCGGGCGTATTTATGTGCGATGTTATTTCCGGCACTTCGGATATGTGGGCGGATGTTGCAAGAATAGGCATGGTAATAGGAATGTCCGAGCTTGAAGATTATATAGATTATCGCAACGAAGAAAAATGGGGCTACAGAAATATGCTTGAAGTCGTTTATTATGAAGACGACCTTTACGGACTTGTTCCGCTTCTATGGCCCGAAGTTTCCGTATCATACGGCAATCCGCTTGTTGTGAACGAAAACTTAATATCTGCTCTCGGTGTTACCGACCCGAGAGATCTTCTTGAAAACGGTCAATGGAACTGGGATATGTTTGACGATTGCCTTGGACAGTATTATGTTGAAGAAGGCGGAGAAGTAAAGCAGTATTCTCTTACAGCAAGCAGAGATACGATAGGTAATATGTTTATCCTTTCAAACGGTTCTCATTTTGCGGAAAAGGATGCGTCGGGCAAATATATTCCGGGATTTTTTACACCTAACGGAATAAAGGCGATGGACGCAGCAAAGCGCATTTTTGACGGACCGAACGGAAAAACAGTGAATTATGTTGCCGATCCCATCCAGACCCTTATATCCGGTACAACGGTTCTGGGTGCCGCGAATTCAGACAATATCATAGGCATTACCGGAAGGATATCGAAAGAAATGGATAATTTCGGTATTCTTTCGTGGCCGTGCGGTCCCGATGTCGAACCCGGCTATGCCGCAGGTCACCACGCTAATATTGAAAGATGCATTGCGTTTTCCAGAATGTCAACCCATCCCGAAGTTGCGGCAACGATAATAAATGCGGTTTATGAACCGTTTGAGGGATATGAAACGCTTGATTCAATAATCGATCTTATGACCCGCAACTATTTTTTTGATAAGCGCGATTCAGAGGTATTTTACAATATGTATTTCAACTCCGTATATAATTATTTCCACTACAGCGGAATGTACGGATATATGCACGAATGGTTCAGCTCAAATAAAACTCCCACCGAATATATTGAAGGCGCAACGGATATGATTCAGCAAAAAATCGACGAATACGTGCTTCCCACAATGCGCGGAATAGAAGCTGTATGGGGTAATGAATGATATGCTTGAAAAGCTGAAAAAAGATGTTCTCAATGCCAATCTGCTGCTTGTTAAATACGGGCTTGTCATTTTAACATGGGGCAATGTGAGCGGAATAGACAGAGAAAGCGGTCTTGTTGTCATTAAACCGTCCGGGGTGGATTACGCGGAACTGAGACCCGAGGATATGGTGGTTGTCGACCTTAACGGAAAAACGGTGGAAGGCACTCTCAGGCCAAGCTCCGATACTCCAACGCACATTGAACTGTATAAAGCGTTTCCCGATATAGGCGGCGTTGCACATGCGCACTCAACTTATGCAACGGCATTTTCACAGGCAATGAAAAACATCATTCCTCTCGGCACCACACATGCAGACTGCTTTTACGGGCAGATACCCGTAACAAGAAAACTGACTCAGAACGAAATAGATACGGAATACGAAAAAAACACTGGCGTAGCGATAGTTGATACGTTTGAAAAAGAACATCTCTCTTATAAAGCATGTCCCGCGGCTCTCGTAGCTATGCACGCGCCGTTTACATGGGGAGACAGTCCCAAAAAAGCGGTCGAAAATGCGTATGTTCTTGAAAAAGTTGCCGAAATGAATATTATTTCGTTTTGTATCTCCGAAAAAACCCGATCAGACATGATGGATAAAGCCCTGATTGATAAGCATTATTTCCGCAAGCACGGCAAAAATGCGTATTACGGACAAAAATAACGATAATAAAACGGATCTGAAATAAAAACAGATCCGTTTTTTGATAGTATACAGGCGCTCGACCCTGATATGCAGGAAAGAATTGTAAAAAAATATTGACAATCAGATGATTATGAAGTATAATAAAAGTATCTAAAATATAAATCACGTTCGAAAGGAAAACCGATATGAAAAGGATAGTATCTGCCGTTCTTGTTATTCTGCTTGTTTTTGCTATGTGTTCGTGCGGCGGACAGCCTGAGAGTAAAGCAGTTCCGGAATATGAGCTTGATGCCGAAACAGAAAATTTTGCCGGAATGGAAATATCGTTTTTCGGCGACACCGATCTGTTTTTCAGATATGAGGCACATTCTCCTGCATACGATGCGCTTGTAAAGCGTATAAAGGAAGTTGAAAGCAGATATAACTGCAAAATAACATACTCCTCATCCTCTTCTGCCGATAGTCTCGTTACGGCGTCCTTTGCTGCCGGAGAACCGCTCAGCGACGCTTTGTTTCTTGACGCCAAACCTTTCAGAACTCTTGCGGCAGGCGGTTATCTTCTTGACCTGAACAGTTATTCGGATATAATAGACGTTAACGATTCTTTCAGATGGGGATCAAAAAATGTCCTTGAAATATGCTGCTGCAACGGTCACCTTTACGGTGTAACCCCGGCAGCATGGGTAGACAAAATGTCACCGTACTATTTTCTTGTTGTTATAAACGATGATATAGTTATGAAAAACGGCTACTCCGATCCTCATGAATATTATGAAAACAAAACATGGAACAGAACTCTTTTTGAAGAAATGATAAGAAACTGCGCCGACCTTGACGCCGGTATATACGGAATAGATACATCAGCTGAATTTATCGGACGTATGGCAGTATATTCCGACGGTATAGGACTTACGGACGGAACGTCGGCAACTCCGCGCTCCACATGGCACAGCGCGAGTGTTCTTGACAATCTTCAGTGGGCGGCTGACTTTGTTGCGGCAAACAAACAGTATATCACCCAAAAAGGCGAAAGCTACGATCTTTTTATTGAGGGAAAATCCGCCATGGCTATGCCTGCGATCCATCATTTTTGCAGAAAGATCATTTTCACCACCGCTATGAGCAGCTATTCCGTAATGCCGTTCCCGTGCAGCGATGCGGCTGAACCCGGAACATGCGGAGGATTTTTTTCAACAGGACTCGATACGATCTCCATGCCGGTTTTAACAACTACCGAAACAGAGACCGCAACCGTGATAAATGCGATGTGGGCGCCTATGGACGGTTACGAAACAGAAGACGCTCTCGATTCATATTATCTTTCCAACATTTTCTTTAAGAGCGCCGATCTTGAAATATATAAAAACTGCGTCAGCAATTCACGCTACAATTACTGGGTCGAAAAAGTTTTCACTCCGCTTGAAAACATTATTTCATTGGTCGTAAGCGGCAAATCAACGCCTTCTCAGGCAGTTGAGCAATATATCGACGCTGCCGATGAGGTCATAGCAAATGTGGTCGTTCCAAATGAAACCGGACTCTCGGAATACTTCAGTAACTGACCAGACAGCGGCTGACCGATTTTGATGGTGACTTACGATAAAATACCATATCTCTGAAATAGTAAAAACAGTCTCGCGAAAAATCGTGAGACTGTTTTTTATGAGCTCCAGATACAAAATGTAAAGTTGAATGCTATTACATTCAGTTTTTTCGCTGCAAATAAGATGTTTTTATTCTTTAAAAGGTGAAAGAGTGAATGAAAATTCTCTTGATTCTTTGGATTTCAGCAGATATTTGTCAAGAGGTCCTGGGCCGCACGATGCGCTGCCTATTCCGGATAAGTATCCGTCGATACTGATTCTTGTAAAGCCCATATCCTTCACATCTTCTCTGTGTCTCCAAAGCATAAGCTCATCGTCGGTATATCTGTGAGCGGAAAAATCGAACGGTTTTTCTGATGTGATGTAAAGTCCGGTTCCGTCTGCGCTTTTCACCCTCATGTAGCGTGTTTCAGATCTGTTGCCGCTTTCCTGAGGACGAATATACGGTTCGTGCATAGCGGCAACGCTGCTTTCAAAAATACCGAAAACGGTAGAGAGCGGTATGTCGGGATAGCTTTCTCCGGGTCCTTTTCCATACCATTCAACACTGTTGAATTCAGACGGCATTTCAAATGATATGCCGTATTTAGGCAGCAGAAACTCCTCTTTGAGGCATGGTTCGTATTTCACGTTTACTTTTACGCTTCCGCATGGGAAAATTGTATATGTGATCTCGGTCGTCAGCATCGGATGTCTTTGCGGTGCAGCAAGAACGCCGTTCACTTTTATGACTACCCGTTTTTCGTTGCTTTCGGTGATATTTGCAAATTCTATTCTGTGCCAGAGTTTATCTGCTCCGTATTCCTTTGATTTTGCAAAAATATGCTGTTCGTTATCCGTCAAAGAACGCCATACGCTCGGCTTTATGCCCGCGGGATATCTGCAGAGACCTCTTGCGGCAGGATACTGCGGTTCAGAATTGATAAATTCCTTCCCGAAAGCTTGCCAGCTTGAAATACAGCCGTCGGCTTTATCGAAAACGATTTCAAAGCCTTTGACGTCAATGCGGATGAATCTTTCTGTTTCGCTGACGGATATCGGTGAAGAAACGTCTGTTTTTTCGGTGTGTTTTTCTGCTTCTTTTACAATGTGTGATTCGGCAGAAAGGATGTTGCCTTTTTCAACGCCGTAAAGTCCGCGCTCATCCGTAACATATATGTTGATTATATATTCGCCGTCTTTTTCCGGAATAAAAGGCAGGTCTGCCGTTGCGGTCGAATGCGGCGCTATTTCAAGACCGTCAAATACACCGGAGTCGATCTCCCTGCCGTCAAGCAAAGCCTTCCACGATACTTTATACTCTGAAATATTTGTGAAATCACGGCGGTTTATAAACTTGATCTTACCGCATTCTTTGCAGTAAGACGATTGAAGGGGAGTGTATGCCTGCTTCATTTCAAGCGCCGCGGTAGAAGGTCGCCTGTCGGGATATACAAGTCCGTCACAGCAGAAATTTCCGTCATGCGGATATTCGCCGTGATCTCCGCCGTATGTATATGTTACGCTGCCGTCGCTGTTTTTATGTTCTGCGGCGTGGTCGCACCACTCCCATACGCATCCTCCCATAAGGCGAGGATATTTATATATCGTTTCCCAGTATTCTTTGAAACTGCCAGGACCGAGACCCATGGAATGAGCATATTCGCACATAAAGAACGGGCGTTTGTCTTCAGTGTCTTTTCCCTGTTTTTCAAGATAGTCGATCGACGGATACATAATGCTTTCAACACTGAAAAGCTCTTTGTTTTCACAGTAGTGAATAATAACGTTCGGTACGGTTTTACGTATTTCTTCCGCCATTGCCATATGGTTATCTCCGTATCCGCTTTCGTTGCCCAGAGAAAACATGATAATGCACGCATGGTTTTTATCTCTCATGACCATTCGTCGCGCACGGTCGACAAAAGCATCGCGCCAGTCGGGATTTTCTGCCGCATAGCTCCACATTCCGTGGGTTTCGAGGTCTGCTTCGTCAATAATGTAAAAACCCATTTCATCGGCAAGCATCAACAGCAGCGGATCGTTTGGATAGTGCGATGTACGGATAGTGTTTACGTTCATGTTTTTCATAAGCGTAAGGTCTTTTTTGATATCGTCAAAATCAACCGCATATCCTTTTGCGGGGTGAGAGTCGTGCCTGTTTACGCCCCTGCATTTTACCGCAACGCCGTTTACCCTGAAAACGCCGTCTTTATCAGTTTCAAATTTTCTGAATCCTACTGCGTGAGCTGCGGAATCTTCTCCCGCAAAAACGGAAAGCTTGTATAGATTCGGAGTTTCGGCATTCCATAAAAGCGGATATTTAACGTCAAATTCAAATACGGCAAAACAGTTTTCCGCATTCTTTTCCGCTTTGTATATCTCTTTTCCTTCGCTGTCTGAAAGAATTATGCCAACGCGCATTTCTGCATTTGTTTTCACCTTAACGCAAGTTGCAAATACGGAAAAATCACTGTTTGCATCTGTTGTAAACTGAAAATCCACTATTCTTTCCTTCGGCTGAGAGGTGATGAATACATCTCTGAAAATACCGTTGCAGCGGAAGAAATCCTGGTCTTCGAGATATGTTCCGTCGCACCATTTATACACGATAACGCATATCTCGTTTTCGCCTTCTTTTACAAACCGCGTGATATCGAATTCCCCGGTCATATGCGATACCTGATCGTATCCTGCAAGCGCTCCGTTTATATATACATGATAAGCGGATGCAACGCCGAGAAATGAAATAAAGATTTCCTTGCCGTAAAACGACTTCGGAAGAATGAATTTTCTTTTATACACGCCGCACGGATTGTGATTGGGCACATGCGGAGGATCGAGCGGAATAGGGTAGTTGACGTTTGAATAATGCCATTTTTCGTAGCCCTGAGCTTGCCATACAGACGGCACCTGCTCCTCTTTTCCGCCAAGGGCTCCCGTAACAAAATTGTCGGGAACATCGGCAACAGAACGGAAATATCTGAATTCCCACATTCCGTTGAGCAGTAGAATATTGTTTTTATTTATTTCCGAACGCGCCGCCGCTTTAATGCTTTCGGTTTGGCCCGGTATAAAATATGTTCTTGAGTCCTCTCTGTTTCTTGACAGAATTTTCAAATTGTCCCAGTCGGGAGCAGCATTTATATTCAGCATACTTAAACCTCCGCTGCATATTTACATGATAATTATATCATAAACGTATCGTAAAGTCAACAAATAATTTCGGTAATCGTCTTTTCCGGTATTGACATTAACTGTTTATTGTGTTAAAATCAATTAAACATAATTCTGTTCATCAATCGATGAAAGGAGAGCCAAATGCTTAAAGATACGGTAAAAATCTGCAAAACAGGTGCAAAAATGGTAGCTCACAGAGGCGTGAGCGGACTTGAAACGGAAAACACGATCGCCGCATTTTTAGCCGCCGGTCAGAGATCGTATTTCGGCGTTGAAACAGATACTCAAAGAACGAAGGACGGATTTTTTATCACATTCCACGACGGTGAACTGAACCGTATGATGGGAGTCGAGAAAAAAATCAGAGATATTACCCTTGAAGAGCTCCGCGGTTACACCATGACGGATATAAGCGACGGAAAAAAACGCTCCGATCTCGTTGTTCCAACGCTTGACGAGTATATCCGCATATGCAAACATTACAATAAGACCTGTATTCTTGAGCTGAAAGGCGTTTTCAGCGTTAAAGACATTGAAGATATGCTTGAAGTGATCAATACAGAAGAGTATCTTGACGGTATTATTTTTATTTCGGGCGAATGGGAGTCTCTTATAAATCTTCGCAAGGTATTGAAAACACACCCCGCGCAGTATATATGCGGCAAGATAACAGACGAACTTATCGAATCGCTCGTCAAAAACGGTTTGGATATCGACCCTTATTTTGAGGCTCTGACGGAAGAAAACGTAAAACAGCTTCATAATGCCGGAATAACCATAAACTGCTGGACTGTCAACGATCCCGCTATAGCGGAAAAACTTGACGGCTGGGGCGTAGAAATGATCACATCTAATTTTCTTGAATAAAGGGATATAACATGAAAATCAAAGGATTTCACCATGTTGCGGTAAACAGCACCGAGTTTGACAGAACCGAACGGTTTTACACTCAGCTCCTCGGACTGAAAAAAGTTAAGGCATGGGGAGCTGAAAATGAACGCCGCGCAATGTATGAGTGCGAAGACGGCGCATGCATAGAGGTTTTTGAAGAGAAAAAAGTATCAGAAAACCCTGAAAACCCTATAGCACACTTTGCTTTTAATGTAGACGATCCGGATGCGTATGCAAAAGCAGTTGAGGACGCAGGCTACGAAATCACCACTCCGCCCAGAACTGCAATCGTAAACGGATATCCCGGTTTTACAGCTCGACTGGCGTTCTGTAAAGGTCCTAACGGCGAGATAATCGAATTTTTTTGCATGAAAGGGTAAATGAAATGACTGAAAAAGAATCTGCTTTTATTCGCGAACATATATGGAATGATTTTTGCGAGCGCGAAAGAAAAAATAAGAAGAGGATCGAAGAGATCGAAAATCAGGTAATGCCTTTCGGAGAAGTAAAAATGCGTTACGGTATTTCCGTAAACGGCAGTCCCGAAAAAAACGGCTATCCGCTTTATATAGCTCTTCACGGCGGCGGACACAGCGATACTCCCGATATCAATGACAGCCAGTGGGAACATATGAAGATATATTACCGCGACAGCGTAAAAAACGGAGTATACGTTGCGTGCAGAGGCGTTCGCGATACATGGGATACGCACGCAAACCCCGAAAGTTTTCCGCTTTATGACGAGCTTATTTCCAATATGGTCCTTTTTAACAATGTAGACCCGAACAGGGTATATATAATGGGATTTTCAGCCGGAGGAGACGGCGTATACATCACTACCCCGAAAATGGCAGACAGATTTGCCGCTGCCAATATGTCTGCGGGATGTCCCAACAATGTCAAGCTCGACAACCTCAGAAATATGGCGTTTATCATTCAGGCGGGAGAGCGCGATTACTTTTTCAGAAGAAATGAGCTTATTGCCGAATATGACGAATATTTAGACAGACTTTCAGCTCAATACGGCGGATATTATCACGAAGCGAACATACATTTTGACAAAGCACACAATTTCAGAGATAACGATTCTTCATTCACACCGCGCGCGGTAATAAAAAACAATGCCGCATGGCTGCGCGACGGCGACAGAGAGTATATAGAAAAAGATGTCAATGCCGTAACGTTCCTTTCAAAACAGGTAAGAAATCCGTACCCCGACAGAGTCGTATGGAATCTTTCCCAGCGCGCGCCGCTCCGCAAAACAGATACCTTCTACTGGCTCGGCGCAGACAAAGATATAAACGCGGGCGAGCTTGTTGTATCTTACAGCAGTGAAAAATGCACAATAACGATAGAAAAAGCCACGGCGAAAGAATTTTCCGTTTACTACAACGAAAAAATGTTTGCAAAAGAGCCTGAAATCATCATTGATGCAGAAAATGTTTCGGTTGTAAAAAACGATTACCGTCCCGAAGAGATCGCATTGGAAACATGCGAGAAAAACTGCGATCTGAATTATATTTTCACCGGAAGAATAGACTTTGAGGTGAAATAAGGTCAATAAAAAATATCCCTCCGAAATTACGGGTTTCGGAGGGATTTTTATACTTTTCAGGTGTCGGTCACGATATCCAGATCGTTTTGTCATCGGTAATATACAGTGAACCTGTCTCTTCCGACACGGTATTTCCGTCAAAGTCTTTTACAATTATTTTGTTATAAAACCTGTAATCTTCCGAAGCGCGATCATTTTCGCTGTCCCATCCGTCTTCAAACCATGCTTCAAGATATACTCTGTTTTCTCTGATGATCACCGCTGTTTCGTTTGGCTGCAACGGAAATGATATTCTGTATGGGTAGTAGCAGTTGAAAAAATCCTTCTGACTTACCACATTCACGCCTTCACCCATGAGCGAAAGATTGTAAAGCTCTGTTTTGTCCATGGCTATTGATTCAACGACCTGTGTATCTGCGCCCGGAAAATATCTGTAAAGCATAATGGCGTTTTTATTGAAATCACCCTTGAGAAAAAAATAATATCCGTTGCAATAAAGCGGTTTGCCGTATGTAACGTTTCTTTCTTTTTCAAAAGGAGTATATACTTTGCCGGTATCAGTGTCATAAAACTTTATCACTGCCCCGCGGTAGCCGTTTTTATCGTTACGAATCAATACGTCGTAAAAATCCTCAAAATCCGTAACGGCATACGCAAAACGTGACTGATTTTCTATTTTTGTAATGTTTAATCCTCTTGTTTCGTCAAATTTTCTGATCATCTTTTTCTCTTTCAGCCAAATCTTTTTGAGTATCCGCATTTTCTGCAAAGCTCTTCAACAGCTTTTCTTGAAGAAAAACCTTTATATAGCGCTTTTGAACGCGGCTTTTCAAGAATATCTTCGATATTTTCCGTAAAAATGTTACCGAGCGCTATATCTCCGTCTCTGTCAAGACAGCAGGGAACGACCGTTCCGTTGCTCAGAATGCCTATCTGATCTCTGAGCCCATAGCAGAAAACGCTTTCTCTTTCGTCGACGTTTGAAAGATCAGGCCAGTCGAATTTATCTCCGTATTCGATAAAAATGTTTTTTCCTATGCAAACACTGTTTCTCGATCCAACCCACGGTTCTGAAAACACTTCGGCGATCATTTTTTTTATTTCCTCATTTTTTTTGTCCATACCGCCGCTGTTCCAGAGCCGCAGGGAAACGATTTTATTTTTTTCCGCCTTTTTTGCGAATAAAATACAACCGTTTATATATTCGTCAAGCGTTTGATCCTGAATTGAAGCTTCAAAAGAATGAAGCGAAATATTGACCTTTTTTACCGCCGCAGACGAAAGAAGAATATCGCCTTTTTTATCCAGAAGCGTTCCGTTAGTGGTTATAATAATCTTATAACCGTTAGCTTCAGCTATTTCGAGAAACAGCGGCAGTTCGGGGTGGCAAAGAGGTTCGCCCATAATGTGCAGATATATGTATTCCGTATGCGGACGCAGCTTTTTGCACACACTTTCAAACTGTGATGCTCTCATCACCGTTTTTTCTCTTTTCGTTCCCGGACAAAAAGCGCATGATAAATTACATACGTTCGTTATTTCAACGTAAGCTTTCTTAAAGCGCATCTGCAACAGCAACTCTCACAACAGTGTTTGTTCCGTACGGATAACCTGTGAAATTAACGCTCATCAGTCCGTTATCCGTATTTTGCGTAAAATCAAGCGACTCGTTGTTGTCTACCCATTTTATCGAGGAGAATCTGGTCTTAACGTTAGTAAAGGATCTCGGTCCCACGCCCTGCACGCCTTTTACGACATTTGCCTGAGACAATACCGAAAGATCATGGATATAAAACCAGTATCTCTTTCCGTCAAAAAGAACGAAGTCTTTGCCTGTCGAGCGTATTTCGCATGGTTTGGCATTGTATACCGAATCTCCCGCCATTTTTATCCAGTCGCCCACGCCGGCAAGAAGTTCTTTCTGCAAAGGAAGTATCCGTCCTTCCGCGGTCGGTCCGACGTTCAGAAGATAATTTGCCCCGACTTTTCTGCATGCGCAGAGATTTTCTATCAGCTCAGGCAGAGACTGATACGCAAAGTCGAGACTGCCTATTCCCCAGTGTCTGTTTATCGTCTGGCACATTTCTGCGGCAACGTATTTTTCCATACCTTCTCTGTTCATCGGCTCCGGACGTCCCTGCTCGAAAGTTACGCTGTCAATATAAGGATTTCCGATTTTTCCGCGCGCGTCAAGACCCGTGTTGTTTATTATCATCGCGTCGGGCTGATTTTTTCTGATGAGAGCGTAAAGCTCGTTTTCTTCCCAATCTTCATTCGGTTTAGACCAGTTTCCGTCAAACCACATTCCGCCTATTTCTCCGTATTGCGTGCAGAGTATTTCAACGGAGCGGCGAAGATATCTGAGGTATTCTTTAAAATTCCCGTTAAAATCGGGATTGTACCAATCGAGCGTAGTGTGGTAAAACATCGGCAGGATCCCTTCCGCGCGGCAGCCTTCCACAAAATCCGCTATCAGATCGCGACCTGCAGCGGAGTGCGGAGCGTCGTAATCGTTAAGTCCTCTTGTGTCATAAAGTGAAAAACCCTCGTGATGGCGCGTGGTCAGGGTTATGTATTTCATTCCCGCACGTTTTGCGATACGGGCAATTTCTCTTCCCGAAAAATCCTTCGCAGTAAAAGTGTCTTTAAGTTTTATATATTCTTCTTTCGGTATTTTTCCTATTTCCTGGATCCATTCTCCCTTGCCTAGCTGAGAATAAAGACCCCAGTGAATAAACATTCCGAACCCGAGTTTTTCAAATCTCGCAATTCTTTTTTCCGGAACAGGTACAGCCATAGTGAAATCCTCCTGAAATATTTTTCCGTTACGATTTTACCATATCACTCATAATATGTCAACACCTGTTTTGCATAACTTCCTATTTTTCCGACGCTTATAAGGCATCTGAAACGGTGTATTGATTCAGTCGAAATTTACAACAATAAATGAATTCTTTTCTTCTCTTCTTGACAACAGCAAAAAATAGCGGTATAATTCGGTCAATAATTCCATGTGAGGTGGTTTTTTTTGGATTTTATAAAAAAATTCTTCAAACGGTATTTTATTACAGCAATGTCATATATGGCTCTCGGGCTTTTTTCATCTCTTATTATCGGGCTTATAATCGGACAGATAGCAAAGATCCCATATCTTGATTTTCTTACTCAGATTTCCGATATGCTCGCAGCATCGTCTCCCGTGGTCGGTGCCGCGATAGGCGCAGCGATCGGATACAGCCTTCAAAAAGATAAGCCTCTCGTTGTTTTTTCCGCTGCTGTTACAGGCGCCGTCGGATATGCGGCGGGAGGACCTGTAGGCGCGTATCTTGCCGCGGTTCTCGGCTCTGAAACAGGCGGGCTCCTTTCAGGAAAAACGAAGATAGATATTATCGTTACTCCTCTTGCATCGATCATACCGGGCGGACTTATCGGAATTTTCGTCGGTCCGTATATAAATCAGTTCATGCAGTGGCTGGGAAGCGTTATAAACAGCGCAACAGAGCTTGCGCCTATACCCATGGGCGTTGTTGTTGCCGTTATTGTCGGTCTTGCGCTTACAGCTCCGATAAGTTCTGCCGCTCTTTGTATAATGATCGGGCTTGACGGTATTGCCGCAGGCGCCGCTTGCGTAGGATGCTGCTGTCAGATGATAGGCTTTGCGGTAGCTTCTTTCCGCGACAACGGATTCGGAGGACTTATATCTCAGGGCGTCGGCACTTCTATGCTGCAGTTTGGCAATATCCTCAATCATCCGCAGATATGGCTTGCTCCCACGCTTGCATCCGCAATACTCGGCCCTGTTTCCACCGCTGTGCTGGGTATGACAAACACATCTTCCGGGGCAGGAATGGGAACAAGCGGCTTTGTAGGACAATTCGGCGCATTTGCGGCGATGAATGACGAGTTCGGAACGGTCCTTACTCTTGTTTATATTTTCCTTATGCATTTTATTCTGCCTGCGGCGCTTACATTTGCGTTTGATCTTCTTTTCAGAAAAATAGGCTGGGTAAAAAAAGGATACATGAAAATTCAATACTGATTACCGAAAAACTGAAACCGGAGGAGCTGATCGCTTTTCCGGTTTTTGTTTTCGCAAAAAAATCATATTTTTTGATTTGTTATATGTTGATATTCTCGTAAAAATATGATATATTATAATAAAGTAGTGTCTGAAGGGGGAGAAATATGAAAACGGGCAAAAAAGATCTTTCTTACGTTGTTGCCGCCGCAGCAGGGCTTACAGCGCTTATTTTACTTGTCGTTTTCGGATTGACGATCCGCCCCTCGTCTCCCTCCCAAACCGCCTTAAACGGTGAAAAAATGCAGATAGTTTCCGACGGGTCTTTCGGCGATATCGTTTTTAATGAAATGCTGCTTTCAAACGATAAATTCTATCCCGACGGCAGCGGAAATTTTTACGACTACGCTGAAATAAGAAATATGACTGACAGAACCGTTGATATTTCCGACTGGTATATAACAGAGGATAAAAATCCGGATAAGTGGTTTTTCCCGAAAGGAACTACAATAATCCCGAACGGTTATATTCTCGTGTTTTTCTGCGGGGAAGAAAAAAGCGGTCTTTACTGCCCGATGAAACTTTCAAAAAACGGCAGGGAAATATTTACTCTTTATACAAAAAGCGGTTCTGTATCCGACAGAGTCGTAACATCGCCTACGGAAATCAATCTCGTTTATGAGCGAACAGACAGCGGCTCGTGGCGATCAAACGAAGCTCCGTCTCCGCTGTATCCTAACAACGAGCAGGGAAAAGCGCTTTTTGCCGCCTCTCGCATCAGAAAAAACGATCCGATTAAAATAACGGAAATCATGGCTGATAACCTGTTTACCGTTTCCGACTCTGACGGAGATTTTGCGGATTATATCGAAATAACGAATTTAGGGAGCAATGAAGTCGATCTTGAAGGATATACTCTTTCGGACAATTCTTCGGATCGCTTTAAATGGTCGTTTCCGTCTGTAGTGCTCGGCACCAACGAAAGCATTGTCGTTTTTGCGTCCGGAAAAAACAGGATATCAGGTGAGCTTCATTCCTCTTTCCGCCTTTCTGCAGACGGAGGATACGTAAGCTTATGCGATAAAAACGGGGTGCTTCTTGATGAAGAGCAGTACGGAGATCTTGAAAACGGCAAAGTTCTCTCCCGTTCTTCAAAAGAAGAAGAAATGACCGTTCTTTACACACCGTCGCCTGGATATACGGATATTGACGTTTATTCAAGAAACAGCGACGCCTCAAAAGAGCTTCTTATCAATGAAGT
>JAEEGL017118008.1_pt1 | contig 45616 bp, 37 predicted proteins | sample 9134231 | NCBI WGS metagenome assembly JAEEGL01 (sample SAMN16246548, study PRJNA631951) | gut metagenome | biome: gut microbiome; feature: rumen; material: fiber-attached | host: Bos | place: Iran: Karaj | collected 2018-10 | reverse complement strand
GCAGCTGGTCTATCAGGACAACAGATCGCTTAACCAGCTCTCAGAAGCCCTGACCAGGGTGCAGGATTCCATGACGGTGTATCTCAGCTCCAAGACCAGTGAGTCCCTTGAGGAGTACTACAGGAATGCCCAGCACTTTTCAGATCTGGCCCAGGAACTGGACGATACGGTGACGGATCTGGCCTTCAGCCGCATGGAGCGAAATATCAGATACATGTCCCAGTACTATCTGAATGAAGCGGATCAGACCATCGAGGCCAAGCGCGGCAGGAACGTGGAGAAGTACAGAGCCTACTACGAGAGCAGCACCAGGCTTTACGAGGACATAGACAACTACATATCAAGTCTCAACATTGAGCTCTTTGCCGTCAATTCCGAGAACTACTTAAGGCTTATCGACGCCTTCCGGAAATTTGAGACAGTCGGCGTGATCGTCATGACGATGGTTATGATCGGGAACGTCATAATCGTTACGGGCTTTGTAAGGACCATCATCATGCCCCTTAAGAACCTGGCCAAGTCCGCGGATGAAGTGTCGGGCGGCAACCTGGATGCAGTGATCCCGCCGGCTCTTTACCATGACGAGGTGGGCATCGTTATCAATGCTTTCAGTAAGATGCTGGTCAGCATCAGGGAGTATATCGAGAAGTTAAAAGAGAGCATGGAAAAAGAGAGGGACATGCAGGAAAAAGAGCTTCTGATGGAGGCTCATCTTAAGGATGCCCAGTTAAAATACCTGCAGGCCCAGATCAATCCGCACTTCCTCTTTAATACCCTTAATGCGGGAGCCCAGCTGGCCATGATGGAAGGCGCTGACAGGACCTACGAGTATGTCCAGACGGTTGCGGATTTTTTCCGCTACAATGTCCAGAGCCAGAAAAGAGATGTCACCATCAGGGATGAAGTAACTCTGGTGGACAATTATATCCAGATCCTCAACGTGAGGTTTTCCGGCGACATTGGCTATGAGAAACAGGTCGACGAGAGGCTTCTTGACCGCAACATGCCCAGCATGATACTTCAGCCCATAGTAGAAAACGCAGTGAATCATGGCATCCGTGAGATGGCCGGGGCAGGCAGGATTACCCTCAGGGTGTACCGCGAGGATGAGAATGTGTGCATAAGTATCCGCGACAACGGCAAGGGCATCAGTGCTGAGACCATCGAGCAGCTTCTCTCAGGCAGCTTTAATCACATAGAAGACAGCTATGACAACAACGGAATAGGCATGGACAATGTCATTTCCAGAGTGAGGATCTTTGCCGAGAGAGACGATGCCATCGAAATAATAAGCCTTGGTGAGAACAAGGGCTGCGAAGTTATAATACGGCTTCCCATGGAGGTGGAAAATGTATAGAGTTATGGTCGCTGATGACGAGGGTATCGTCATCGACTCCATGAAATTCATAATTGAAAAGGAATTTGGCAACAGCTGTGAGGTGGAGTGTGCCAAGAGCGGGAGGAATGTCATCGAGCTGGCGGAGAGCTTCAGACCGGACATCGCGGTGATAGACATCCATATGCCTGGCATCAACGGCATCGACGCCATCAGGGAGATGAAGACCTTCTGCCACAACACGGTGTTTATCGTCATGTCTGCCTATGACAAGTTTGACTACGCCAAGGAGGCCATCGCCCTGGGAGTCATGGAGTACATAACCAAGCCCATGGAGAAGACCAAGGTGGTATCCGTGCTGAAGAAGGCCATGTCCCAGATAGACGGCGACAGGGAGAAGAGGAGCAGGGATCTTCTTATTAAAGAGAAGCTTGAGACCGTTGAGCCAATCATTGAGAACGGACTTATCTACGACATCCTGCTTCAGGAGCATTTTGAGGAGGACATAAACAGCTACAGGACCATCCTGAGCATAAATGAGAACTTCGGATACATGATAGCCATCGTCTGCGGTGATTCCCAGGTGGGCAACCACATGACCAACGCTGTGGGCAGTTCCGTGAAGATATCCGGCAAATATCATGAGATCAGGGAGGAGGTCAAATCTCTTTTCAATTGTAAGATCGGAAACGTCATGGCCAATAAGATAGCCGTGCTGATTCCCTGCAGCGAGCCAAAGCTTGAGTACAATGAGAGGACAGAGCTCATAGACAGGGCCAGGGAACTTGCGAGGACCCTCAGAAAAAAGACTGACATCAGTTTCCGGGTCGGCATAGGAGGAGTAAAGCCCTTAAGGGAGCTGGGAGATTCTTACAGAGAGGCCCTGAATGCACTTATAGCAACGACGGGCTCTGTGGCGCATGTGGACGATCTTGTCATCAACTGTGGCTACGAGCAGGATTATCCCAAAGCCATGGAGAAGCCGCTGTTTGAGGCCATAACCAAGGGAGACTTAAATGAAGCCCAGGTCATGACTGACAAGTATGCCGACTGGATGTGCCAGAGAGCCGGGGACGGCGACCTTATGTCAATGAGGCTCAAGGCGCTGGAGTTCGCTCTCTATGCAGAGCATCTGGCATATCAGAACGGCGGCCAGATCTACCACTACTCCGGCAGGAAGGACTATCTGCCGCAGATCATGGACCTGAATTCCCCGGAGGAGATCAGGAACTGGTTTACGGAAAAGATAATGAATGCCTGCAGGAATGTAGTGACCAAGCGCCAGGAGAGATCGGGGGATATCATCAGGACGGCCAGGAAATACATTGAGGATAACTTCAGCAAGGACATTTCCCTTGATGATGTATCCAGGGTGGTAAATATTTCGCCTTACTATTTCAGCAAGGTGTTCAAGGAGGAGTGCGGCCTTAACTTTATCGAATATCTGACCAATATCAGGATAGACAAGGCAAAAGAACTGCTGGAGAGCACGAATCTTTCCATAAAGGAGATATGTGCTTCCTGTGGATATACGGATCCAAATTATTTCAGCAGGAGCTTTAAGAAGAATGTGGGGGTAACTCCTACTGAGTACAAGGAGAAAGTGTATGAATAAAAAAGTAAGGCGCCTGTTATCTACAGCGCTAATGTTGGGGATGCTGCTGTGTCTTTTAAGCGGATGCGGTAGTGGATCATCGGGAAGCGGTGATACACACAAGGTGGAGCAGGATAAGATTCAAATAGGAATGTGCTTTGATTCCTTTGTCATAGAGAGATGGCAGAGGGACCGGGATGTCTTCGTATCAGCGGCCAAAGAGCTGGGGGCTGAAGTCAACATACAGAATGCCAACGGCGACGTTGAGCAGCAGAAGAAACAAATCGACTATTTTATAAAGAAGGAAGTGGATGCAATAGTCATCATAAGCATTGACCCGGACGAGCTGGTGGACAGTGTGAAAAAGGCCAGGGATGCGGGAATCAAGGTCATTGCGTATGACAGGCCGATTCCAAAAGCAAATGTTGATCTCTATATCTCTTTTGACAACGAGAAGGTTGGTGAGCTGATGGCAGAAGCTTTCCTGCAGAGCAATCCATCACTCAAGAAGGTCCTGATGATCTGCGGATCTCCCAAAGATCATAATGTTCCCATGGTAAATGCCGGCTTTAAGGAAGTCATGGGAAAGAGCAATGTGGAGATCGTCGACGAGTACTACTGTGAGGGCTGGAAGGCTGAACTGGCGGGGGATTACGTGTACACTCATCCGGTAAAGATCGAGGAAGCCGAAGCCATCATGTGCGGCAATGACGATCTGGCCAGCCGCGTTGTCTTTGCCCTGTCAGAGAAGAGAATGGCGGGGAAAAAGCTGGTGGCCGGTCAGGATGCGGACCTTGAGGCCTGCCAGAGGATCGTGGAAGGAACACAGCTCATGACTGTGTACAAGCCCATTGAGAAGCTGGCCAGGAAGGCTGCGGAGGCAGCGGTCACATTGTCAAAGGGAGAGGAGTTAGAAGACGAGGGGCTCTCCGTATACAATGGCGGAAAGGACTCGGTTCCTTATCTCAGGATAGAACCCGTCGGTGTCAATAAGGACAACATGGACGAAGTCATAATCAACAGCGGATTCCACCTTAAAGAGGATGTTTACCTCAATGTAAAGAAACAATAATTCAGATCAAATGGGTATATAGCAAAATATTGTTGCGTAAAAAGCTGTGCTGGCAAAAAAATGCTAGCACAGCTATTTTTGTGCGTTTTTCCATCATAAAAATATGCTTGATGTTGCAATTTATTCCTATAGGTTCTGTGGTAAAGTGTCTAATGTAAAGAGCAGACAACGTTCTGCATAACCAATTTAACCTTATAGGGAGGATAATTACATGAAGAAGAGATTATTAAGTGGTATCCTTTCAGCTGTTCTTGCAACTTCACTCCTCATGGGATGTGGAAGCGCTGCAAACACATCAACACAGACAGCTGAGACTCAGACTGAGACCAAGACAGAGACTGCAGCAGAGCCCGCAGCAGAGACACCTGCAGCAGAGCCCGCAGCAGAAGCACCTGCCGGCGGCGGAAAAGTTGGTGTTGCAATGCCTACCAAGGACCTTCAGAGATGGAACCAGGACGGCGCTAACATGCAGGCACAGCTTGAGGCAGCTGGATACGAGGTTGACCTTCAGTATGCATCAAACGATATCGCTACTCAGGTTTCTCAGATTGAGAACATGATCAGCTCAGGTGCACAGGTTCTCGTTATCGCATCTATCGATGGTGATTCACTTGGAACAGTTCTTGCACAGGCTAAGGAAGCCGGCATCAAGGTTATCGCATATGACCGTCTCATCATGAACTCAGACGCTGTTTCTTACTACGCTACATTCGATAACTACATGGTAGGAACAAAGCAGGGCGAGTACATCAAGCAGCAGCTTGATCTTGACAACGCAGCAGGCCCGTTCAACATGGAAATCTTCACTGGTGACCCTGGTGACAACAACGCAAGATTCTTCTATGGCGGTGCTATCGACGTTCTTAAGCCTTACATCGATGAGGGCAAGATCGTAGTTAAGTCCGGACAGGTTGACTTCGATAACGTTGCTACAGCTAACTGGGCAACAGAGAATGCACAGTCAAGAATGGATGCTATCATTTCTTCCAACTATGCAGATGGAACAAAGCTTGATGCAGTTCTTTGCTCAAACGACTCAACAGCACTCGGCGTAACAAACTCTCTTGAAGCTAACTACACAGGTGAGTGGCCAATCATCACTGGTCAGGACTGTGATGTTGCTAACGTTAAGAACATGATCGCTGGAAAGCAGTCAATGTCTATCTTCAAGGATACACGTACTCTTGCATCTAAGACTGTAGAGATGGTTGACGCTATCATGAAGGGCACAGAGGCTCCTGTAAATGATACAAAGACATATGACAACGGAACAGGCGTTATTCCTTCATTCCTTTGCGAACCAGTATTTGCTGACGTAAGCAATTATAAAGAGCTCCTTATCGACTCTGGTTATTACACAGAGGACCAGCTTAAGTGATATAGCAGACAGAAGTCATAAGTTCATGTGCTTGCACAAATGAACTTATGACTTCGGGATGCGAACGGATATGAGGCAGTAGCACGATAGTGCGGATGCCGAATGTCCGCCGGATTGCGAGAGCGTAGCAAAGCAATCCGATAGCACTTAATAAATATAATTATTTATACCGAGGCGGGTGTTTTATGACCCGCCTCAATTAAAGAAAAATCAGGAAATAAAAAATAAGAATAAGAGAGAGAAGGAGGGGCAAAGTTGGCGAAGATATTATTGGAAATGAAAAATATCACCAAGACCTTCCCCGGTGTGAAAGCACTTGATAATGTAAATTTGCAGGTGGAAGAGGGAGAAATCCACGCGCTTGTTGGTGAGAACGGAGCAGGAAAATCCACACTTATGAATGTACTTAGTGGTATTTATCCATTTGGCTCCTATACTGGCGATATTATATATGATTCCAAAGAATGTAAATTTAATGAGATAAAGGATAGTGAAGCACTGGGAATTGTAATCATTCATCAGGAGCTTGCACTTATTCCGTATATGACAATTGCGGAAAACATGTTCCTCGGAAACGAGAGAGGAAATAGGTTTAAAATCAATTGGAACGAAACAAGTTCACTTGCCAGACAGTATCTTGATACTGTTGGCCTGAAGGAAAGTACACAGACTTTAATTAAGGATATTGGTGTTGGTAAACAGCAGCTTGTTGAAATTGCGAAGGCTCTTTCAAAGCACGCCAAGCTTCTGATCCTAGATGAGCCTACATCATCTCTTAATGAGACTGATTCCAAGGCGCTACTGGATCTTCTCCTTAGGCTTAAAAAGGAGCAGAATCTTACTTCAATTATTATTTCTCATAAACTCAATGAGGTTTCCTATGTTGCTGATAAGATCACAGTTATCCGTGATGGTGCAACAATTGAGACTCTTACAAAGGGCGTGGATGACTTCTCTGAGAGCAGAATAATCAAGGGAATGGTAGGCCGTGAATTATCAGACAGATTCCCTAAGAGGGTTCCAAACATCGGCGAAGTAATGATGGAGGTTAAGAACTGGAATGTTTACCATCCATTATATAGCGAGAGAAAAATCGTAGATAACGTAAATTTTTATGTTAAGAAAGGCGAAGTTCTTGGTATTTCAGGACTTATGGGAGCAGGTAGAACAGAGCTTGCCATGAGTATCTTCGGAAAGAGCTATGGAGAAAATATATCCGGACAGCTTTTCATTAACGGAAAAGAAGTACATCTAAATACAGTTCAGGATGCAATTAAGAATAAGCTTGCATATGTAACTGAGGACAGAAAGGGCAATGGTCTTATCCTTTCAAATCCTATAAAGACTAACACAACCCTTGCTAATCTCGAGGCCGTAAGTAATAAAAAGGTCATCGACAAGGACAAAGAGTATGCGGTTGCTGTTGAGTACAAGGAAAAGCTTAAGACAAAGTGCCCTACAGTAGAGCAGTATGTTGGCAACTTAAGCGGTGGAAATCAGCAGAAGGTTCTTCTTGCGAAGTGGATGTTTGCAAATCCTGATGTACTCATTCTTGATGAACCTACAAGAGGTATCGATGTAGGTGCTAAGTATGAAATATATTGCATTATCAACCAGCTGGTAGCTGAAGGCAAATCAGTTATCATGATATCTTCTGAGCTTCCGGAGATTCTGGGTATGTGTGACAGAATCTATGTCATGAACGAAGGTAAAATGGTTGGAGAACTGGATGGCAAAGATGCTACCCAGGAAAAAATTATGACTTATATTTTACAGTCATCCGGAAAAAGGGAGGTTGGTTAATAATGGATAAAGTTTTAGGCTTTTTGAAAAAGAATACTATGGTCCTTGTTTTGGTCGTAGTACTTGCATTTTTTGCATGGCAGACAGGTGGAGCAATTCTTCTGCCAATGAACGTAAGTAACCTTATTTCACAAAATGCATATGTGTTCATTCTTGCAACAGGTATGCTACTTTGTATTTTGACCGGTGGTAACATCGATCTTTCAGTTGGATCAGTTGTATGTTTCGTAGGTGCTATAGGCGCGCTTCTTATGGTGAATTTCCATGTACCTACATTCCTTACAATCATCATTATGATCCTTATAGGAACAGCAATTGGTGCCTTCCAGGGCTTCTGGATCGCATTTGTAAGAATTCCTCCTTTCATCGTAACACTGGCTGGAATGCTTGCATTTAGAGGACTTTCAAACGTAGTACTTAATGGTCTTACAGTTTCTATCAAGGACCAGACTACCTTCGTAAATCTTTTTGGTGGCGGTGCTGATTGTTATATTCACGATATTTTTGGCGGCGCTGATCTTAACCTTACATGTCTTTTTGGCGGACTTTTGGCTGTTGCGATTTTTGTATGCCTTCAGTTTACAAACCGCATCAACAAGAAAAAACATGGTTATGAGACTGAAGCTCTTTGGGCTTTTGTAGTAAAGATGGCTGTTATTGTCCTTGTAGTAATGCTCTTTGCTTATAAGCTTGCTCAGCACAAAGGAATTCCTACAGTACTTATCTGGGTACTTGTTGTAGTACTTGTTTATGGATATATCACACAAAATACAACTGTTGGAAGACACTTCTATGCAGTAGGTGGAAATGAAAAGGCTACAAAGCTTTCAGGTATCAATACAAACAAGGTTTACTTCCTTGCTTACACAAACATGGGCTTCCTTGCAGCTCTTGCTGCTATGGTCACTATCGCAAGACTTACATCTGCTCAGCCAACCTATGGACAGAACTATGAGATGGATGCTATTGGTTCCTGTTTCATTGGTGGTGCTTCTGCTTACGGCGGAATCGGAACAGTTAACGGCGTTATCGTTGGTGCTGTGCTCATGGGTGTTATCAACCTTGGTATGTCTCTTATGGGTGTTGATGCCAACATGCAGAAGGTTGTAAAGGGTGTTGTTCTTCTTGCTGCAGTTATCTTTGATGTAGTATCAAAGCGTGGCGGAAAGATGATCGTAAAGAACTGATAATTTACCAAATTCTTTCTCTTATATTTCCAGAAAAGGCTCAGGGAAATCTAATCCCTGAGCCTTTTCTATGATATGTATAAAGTTTTATCTTACACAGACCTTGTTCTTGCCGGTTCCCTTTGCTTCGTAAAGAGCTTCGTCAGCCCTGCGGAAGACATCGTTCGCAGTATCGTTTGCCCTGATTTCTGTAATGCCGATACTGATGGTTCTGTAACCAATACCTTCAAAATACTGATTCTTAATGGCAAGTCTGATTTCTTCTAATGCCTTTTTTCCTTCATCCAGATTAATCTTTGGAAGTACGAACAGGAACTCCTCGCCGCCCCAGCGTCCAATTTTACCGCCGTGGATCTGCTCGATTTTTTCTCTGGCAATTTCTGTTATCTTAACAAGAACCTTGTCACCCTCTGTGTGACCATAGGTGTCATTTATCTGCTTGAAATCATCGATATCTATTATTCCAAGGATGATATTGAAATTAAGTATATGGGCATGTTCAATTGCAGTGCGAATAAGCTTATCAATTACGCGGCGGTTGGAGAGACCTGTAAGCTCATCAGTATCTGCCATAAGCTGAAGCTCTTCATTGGCTGCACGAAGCTCAGCAGCAGTTACATTGATGAAGTTAGCAAGTCTTCTTACCATGGAAATCTGTCCGTGAATCTTTTGCTCATCGGTCATTTCTATCTTTTTGTCCCCATCGCCGGTTGGCTGCGCCTTTGCCTGGGAGCCCTCACGCATACTTATGGCTATGAGTGTTACGTGATGCTCAATGAGGAAGTTATCCATTCGCATGATCTCGCCACTTGAATAGAAGCCACTTACCGGAGCAATCTGGCTAAAGGGACCGGTTTCTTTGTTGATGAGGTATTTCCAGTAAAGCCTTCTTACTCCGCAGGAATACAGGAAAATCGCCTGAGGAGCGTAGGTGCGTACATGTTCTGTGAGATCAGAAACATCTCCACGAATTACATCCGGGTCACCATAGGAAAGATTTACTGTAGTTCCTTCGTCCAGGTCAGCGGCCAGAATAATAGAGCCGTCAGTTGAATCACAGGAGAAGGGAAGACGTAGAACGTGCTGCCCATGCTGTGTGGACATAATTGGAAATTCGAGCATATTTGAAAAGAAATCGTCACCAGCCTGAATGTCCAGATATTTGCTATAAACTGATGCTGCAGCCACATTATCAAGCTCGTAGAGCTTTTTTCCAGCTATTTTTGTTACTGTGAGATCTTTGCCAAGTGGCTTCCAACCGATGGCGTGGTGTATGTCTATATTAAAGTCATCACCTGAATATGTGGCAACCATAATACCACTGTGACAAACACTGTCTGAACTTATAACCTTTGTGTCAGTGCCTGAAATGTCAACGGCAGCACTTCCTCCACCAAAGATCTTTACATTTTCATTACAGCGTTCCACCTGGTTTAGGATTATGTGAGAATTGATTGATTTAAGAGTTATAAGGATTTCTGCAGCCTTGATGCCTTCGGTGTTATCAATGAGCTCACGGATCTGCTCACCGGCTTTTTCTTCCTGACCGGGAACACAATTAAAGAGTCTTGTTCTAACCTCAGTGGAGTCAAAGACTGAAACAGCCATAACAAGACCATAATCTGCAAGATGCCCGTCACAAATATCACCATTTGAGCTGGTGCCGCAAATAGAGGCATCAGGGTAAATCTCCATTATGGTACGTTGTACTTTACCTACCTGTTCATCATCAAACATTATAGAGTAAAGGTGGAACAGGATAGACCTGTAGGGGTGTGAAAGAGTATAGCTATAGACCTCCTGCATGGCCTTATCGACTTCGTTAACGCTTGTGAATTCATAGTTAAACTGTCTCAATATTGTGCCCTCTTAAACTAAGAAATAATCAATAATATAATACATATAAGTGAACAATAAAAAAAGTACTAATTATGGAGAAAATATAGTATTTTTCTTTAACAAAATGCATGAAAAGTGATGTATAATGTGAGGGTTCCCTATGAGCATGTTTTTGACTAGGGAAATGGAGTAATTTAGTTTAGAGGATTAGAAAGATGTCACTTACACTTCTTGGAATTTTTGATCTTATTGGAACCGTAGCTTTTGCTATTTCAGGAGCTATTACCGGTATTCAGAAAAGAATGGATATATTTGGAGTTAATATTCTGGCGATACTTACAGCCTGCGGAGGAGGACTTCTTCGTGACATAGTTATGGGAAAGTTTCCGCCAAGTATGTTTGTAAATCCTTTTTATGTCGCAGTGGCAGTAGTTGTTGCCAACATAGTTTTTCTCATTATGTATTTTCATAAAGGGATTCCGGAGAAATTTTCAAATGTCTATGACAGGGGATTGTTTATCTGCGATACAGCGGGACTTGCTGCTTTCATGGTAGACGGAGTTATGATAGGTGTGAATTTTGGATATGAGTCTGACTTTTTCCTGCTTGTCTTTCTTGGATTTATAACCGGAGTTGGCGGGGGAGTTCTCAGAGACGTTTTATCAAATCAGATGCCGGCTATCTTCGTTAAGCATGTATATGCGCTGCCTGTAATTATTGGAGGCATCCTCATGGTAGTAATGCACGATATCATGGGAAGCTGGAACGTTCCCATGGTTTGCGCATTTTCACTGGTGCTGCTTCTTAGATGGTTTGCAAGACACTTTTTGTGGAATCTTCCTAAGGTGCAGTTATAAAGAACTTAGAATCTTACGGGAGCGGGGGAGCTTGTATGCTCTCCAAGCATCTTTTCCATCCAGATCATGTCGTACCAGGTGCCGAATTTGAAGCCGCTGTCATGGAAGGTTCCAACAAGCTTGTAGCCAAGCTTTTCATGGAAATGCAGGCTATCATTTGTAAGGTGCGGATCAGGCTGTCCATCCTTTAGAACAGCTATACATGCGTTTGCATTTAATATACCCATATTTTTGAGGGCTTCTTCAAGAGCTGCGTATAGGGCTTTTCCTATACCGGCTCTTTTTTTATCCTCTCTGACATAGACTGTAGTTTCAACAGACCAGTCATAGGCAGCTCTTCCTTTGAAAGTAGAGGCATAGGCATAGCCTAGGATAGTGCCGTTTTCATCTACTGCTTTGAGGTATGGGAATTTAGATGAAATGGTCTTTATTCTGCTTTCAAATTCCTCTAAAGATGGAACGTCGTATTCGAAGGTGATAGCGGTATCGGTTACATAAGGAGTATAAATCGCAAGAAGCTCTGCTGCGTCTTTGATGGTGACGTTTTCTATTTTCATGATATTTGCCTCGGATATAATTCTATTTTATAAAACCTTTATTCGAGATACTACCACAATGTATACAGGAGTTCAATGAGAAACTGATAGCAATGCTTGGAGTTTTTGGGTATAATTATGATTGGAAATTTGTAATTTTTATGGAGGCTTTATGGCAACAAAAACTATGGCTGAGGACAAGCTTAAAAAGGTAGGTCCTTATGCTGCAAAGAGAGCCGGTAAGATTCTTATCAATAAGATAACGGGTGACAAATAAAAATGCCTATTTTAGCAACGTTTATGGTTCCACATCCACCGCTTATTATTCCACAGATTGGAAGAGGCGGGGAAGAACAGATAAAAGAGACAACACTTGCCTACGAAAAAGTAGCTGACATGATAGGGGAACTCAATCCTGAGACGATTATCATAACAAGCCCCCATAGTGTCATGTATTCTGACTACTTCCATATTTCGCCGGGAGATTTTGCAACAGGGGATTTTGCGTCCTTTGGAGCACCCAAGCTCAAATTCATTGAGGAATATGACAAGGTGCTGGTGCAGGAGATAGTTAAAATCTGTAAGAGAAACGGATTTCCTGCGGGGACACTGGGAGAAAGAGACAGAGATCTTGACCATGGAACTATGGTTCCTTTGTATTTCATAAGACAAAAGCTCAGGAAATACAAAATTGTAAGGATCGGACTGTCAGGGCTTCCTCTCAAGGAGCACTACAGATTTGGTCAGCTTCTGAATAAAGCGGTAGAAAAGACCGGCAAGAATGTTGTTATTGTTGCTAGTGGAGATCTTTCACACAAGCTACAGGAGTATGGGCCCTATGGCTATGCTCCTGAAGGCCCTGTGTATGATACAAAGATAATGGACGTTTGCTCCAGAGCTGCTTTTTCTGAACTGTTGGAATTTGATGAGGGATTTTGTGACAGAGCTGCCGAGTGCGGACACAGGTCCTTTGTCATTATGGCAGGAGCTCTGGATGGCAGAGACGTCATTGCCCAAAAGCTTTCTCATCAGGATGTAACAGGTGTTGGCTATGGAATATGCACCTTTATGGTGGGCGAGGAAAACAAAAAAAGGCGTTTTCTTGACGCGTATCTGCACAAGATTGAAAAGGAAATCGCGTATAAAAGAGAAGCATCTGATCCATATGTAAGACTGGCCTACAGATCCCTTGATAATTACATTTTGTATGGAGAGGTTTTAGCTCTTCCAAATGGCCTGCCTGAGGAAATGCTAAATACAAAAGCAGGTGCCTTTGTCTCTATCCACGAAAACGGAAGACTAAGAGGCTGTATTGGTACCATAGGTCCTACTCAGGACAATGTAGCTTTGGAAATAATCCATAACGCCATTAGCGCTTCTACAAGAGATCCAAGGTTTGAGCCTATTACCGAGGAAGAACTTAAGTGGCTCGAGGTTAATGTGGATGTTTTAATGGAGCCGGAGGATATAGTTTCAAAGGAACAGCTGGATGTAAGAAGGTACGGAGTAATTGTCAGCAGCGGGAATAAGAGAGGACTTCTTTTGCCGGACCTTGAGGGTGTTGATTCTATTGACCAGCAGGTGGCTATTGCCATGCAGAAGGGTGGAATAGATATAGATGAAGAAATTCATCTGCAGAGATTTGAAGTGATCAGACACAGATGAGCATTTCAAATTGTTATTCGAAGTGAAATGATGTATAATCAAAGACTTACTTCTTAAGAAAGAAGAAGTTAAGTGAGATTCACAAACGGAGGTACAAATATGGATTATAAGGCTAGATATAACGAGTGGCTTGAGAAGCTTTCAGATTCTGATCCACTAAAGAAAGAGCTTTTGGACATTAAAGATGACGACAAGGAAATAGAAGACAGATTCTATCAGGATCTTTCTTTTGGAACAGCAGGACTTCGCGGTAAGGTTGGCGCAGGAACAAACCGCATGAACTTTTTAACAGTAGGAAAAGCATCACAGGGTGTTGCTGATTTTATCGTTTCAAAGGGAAAAGAAGCCTGTGAAAAGGGTGTCATTATTGCCCACGATCCAAGACATTTTTCAAAGGAGTTTTCGCAGCTTGCAGCTGGTATTTTTGCAGCTAACGGGATAAAGGTATATACCTTCCCTGATCTTAGACCAACTCCTGAACTTGCATTTATGATAAGACGTCTTGGTACAGTATCAGGAATCAATATCACAGCATCTCACAACCCAAGAGAGTACAACGGCTACAAGGCATATTGGGATGATGGATGTCAGGTTTCTTCAGAGATAGCAGATGGCATGACAGACAAGATAAACGCTGTAGATATCTGGTCAGGAATCAAAACCTCTGATTTCGAAGAGGGCGTAAAGAGTGGCAAGATTACTGTTCTTGGTCCTGAATACGACAGAGAATATCTTGATAAGATTGAGGGAATGGCTATTCATGAAGGCGATGAGCTTGATCTTTCTATTCCTCTTGTTTATACACCTCTTAACGGCTGTGGCTCTATTCCTTTTAGACAGATGCTTACAGACAGAGGCTTTAACAACTGGAAGATCGTTCCAGAGCAGGAAAATCCTGACCCAGACTTTACTACAGTTGGATATCCTAATCCGGAGGATCCAAAGGCATTTAAGCTTTCAGAGCAGTACGGAAGAGAATTTGGCGCTGAACTACTTATGGCTACAGACCCAGATTCAGACAGATTTGCCATAGAGATCAGAGATGATAATGGTAATTATATTCCTCTTAACGGCAATCAGACAGGCTACCTTCTTGTTAATTATATTCTCGAGGGTAGAAAGGACGCCGGAACACTTCCAGTTAAGGGGGCGATGGTTAAGTCTATTGTTACATCAACTCTTTCAACCATCATGGCTAAGGCTTATGGCGTTGAGATGTTTGAGACTCTTACAGGATTTAAGAATATCTGTGGAAAGATTCCATATCTCCATGAGAATGGTTATACATATCTCTTTGGATATGAAGAGTCTGTTGGATATGCTGTGTGCGAGGACATTCGTGATAAGGACGGAATTTCAGCAGGTATGCTTGTTGCAGAGGCAGCAGCTTACTACCGTAAGCAGGGCAAGACTTTATGGGATGTTCTTCAGGAAATTTATGCAAAGTATGGCTTCTTTGCAGAGGATGAGCCAAACATGGTTCTTGAGGGAATTCCTGGTGCCCAGAGAATTCAGCGTATGATGAAGTGGTTTAGAGAAAATATCCCTTCAGAGGTTGCCGGAGCCAGGGTTGAGAAGGTTATCGATTACATAAATGGATATGAGGATATACCTGCTCAGAATGCTATAAGACTCTTCCTTGATAACGGTTCCTGGTTTGCAATCAGACCTTCAGGAACAGAGCCAAAGATAAAGTTCTATTTCTATTCCAACAGGGATAGCAGAGAGAATGCTCTTGAGACAAACAAGAAGATTAAAGAAGAAATCTTTGCACTTATTGAATCTGTAGAATAAATGATAAAAAAGTCCTGCTTTCAGAGATTATCATGAAAGCAGGACTTTTATTATACGCTATGATTATTATTTGCTAGTTGAGTGATCGTAATCCTTGACGTCAGTTACCAGGTAGGTATCTGTTTCACTGTTTTTCTCAAGGTCAAGGGCAATAGCATAGGTCATAGATTCTGAGGAAGAAATTGTATCTTCGTAAATACCAAGGATGATCTGGATGATGTCATTGTAGATCTTGTCATTGGCCTTGGTCTGATCCTCTGCCATAAGAGCGTCTATCTCTTCGGCGTTATCAGTATAGTAACTTGTGACGCTTTCGTTTATTTTTGCCTGAGCTTCTTCGTTGTTGATGATATCAGTAGGGAAAGAAGTCTTTACAGTGGCAATAGCTGTAGCGGTGCCGTCCTTGGCTATCTTGACGTCTGTAATAGAATAAGTCTCAATCATGCTGGAAAAGAGCCTTGCAAATTCATCAATCTTTGAATTGGTCTCTGCTGTGAGCTCTGCGGAAGAGAAGCCTTCCATAAACTGGTCAACCAGTGACTTTGAATCAAAGAGCTTTACAAAATCACCGTTTACAACCTCAGAAGTAGCATACTTATTAATGTCCTCTGTGGAATCCTTGGCGACAATTGCCATAAAGGTATTTGCTGTTTCTTCAACCTTTGTTTTATCTGCTGATGTGCAACCTGTAAGAGAGCAAACGGCAATAAGACCTGCCATTGCTACTGATATGGTTTTTTTAATAAAATTCATGGTAACCCCCGAAATGTTACATCTTTAGTAATACATCAAATAGTATAGCATAAACGGTAGGATTAGCCAAAGACTATCGCAATTACACACATTAAGTGATAAAATAATACATATATAACTTTGATTCTATTTCAAGGAGGTTAATTCATGAGAGTTCTTTTTGGTGCAGGCATTGTAAAAGAAGTTGAAGAAGTAGAGGTTAAGCCTCTTGACTTTGGCGATGGACAGATTTCCGGAACACAGATTGACTTTTTGCTTAAGAGCGGTGATAGGATTAAGTATATTTACAGTCAGAACGTGCCGATAGAGGAGTCTGGACAGAGAGCAATAGATTTTGTTAAAACGCTTTATACAAATGGAATAGCAGATTTCACTTACGAACCTGTAGAACTTCTTTGATAATGGAGATAATAAAGGCTCTATGCAAGTACATTGCATAGAGCCTTTACTTCTGCGTATCGTCCATTGTTTTCTCCGTTTTCAATGTGAGGTTCATCTCTTTCCAAGACGTCCCTGGTTTTTGAGTTCAATGAGCAAATCAAAAACAACCCCCAATGGTAATCCGGTAATATGGGCTACTTTTTCTGGATCTGGATAGTATTCATCTTCACAATCCTTCATAATGCAGTCCATTACTTCCATTCTTGCATCCAATGTAGCTGTCATACACGTGGTTCCTCCTTTCGCAAATAGTAAAAATATTCAAGCTCAGATTTTATCTGCCTTTCTATTATTATATCGTATTTTTGCACAGAAAGTTAAGCATTTGTCTAAAATTTTTATAAAAAAGTTACAATTATACTGGGCGCGGGACTATAGAAATAAAAAAAGGCCTGTGGGGACAGGCCTTCTTAGCATATATAGGGTAGGAATTATCAGTTTTTCTGCATATCGCGGAGCTTGTTGGCCTGCTGGAATATCTGACCAAGTATGCCCTTAAATTCATCAAACTTAGAAACAGCTTCTTCTGAGGAACGAGCACCTTCGTTGGAAAGTGAAGCAACCTCCTGGCTCGTAGCTGAAAGATTTGAAATACTGTCGTTGATCTCTGTGGTAGAGGATGCGATAGATTTCATTCCTTCTCCAATTTCTTCGAAGCGGGAGAGCATCTCTGATACATTGTCATTGATGCTGTCGAAGTTGTCACCTACGGATTCAATCATTTCATTCTGTTCAGAAACAGAAGCTACTGTATCGTCGATGCTGGCCATAGCTTTTTGAACATCTTCGTTAAGTTCATTAATAATGTTTGTGATTTCTGTAGAAGCTTTATTTGTTTCTTCTGCAAGCTCTCGTACATCATTTGCTACTACTGCAAAACCTTTGCCTGCTTCACCTGCTCTTGCTGCTTCGATGCTGGCGTTAAGAGCAAGAAGATTTGTCTGCTTGGCAATTGACATGATGGAAGAAACAATCTTGGTAACTTCTTCAACTTTATTTATTACGGCTTGTGTTGCTTCTACTGTAACCTGACTGGTTCTGGCAACATCCTGTGATTTCTCTTTAAGATTGCCGATAACCTTTACGCCTTCGTGAACAGCTTCCTGAGCGCTTTCAGATGCCTTTGTCATATCTTTTCTATGTTGCTCGGTAGTAGCTGTCTCTTCCTGAATCTGCTGAACACGCTGAGCCTGAGAGGTAATGGCTTGAGCTGTGCTTTCCATGCTGCTTGCAATATCCTGCATACCGCTGTGCTGAGCATCTATTATGTTCTGAAGATCTGTCATGTTTCCCTGGGATTCGTTGAACAGGTCAGTAATTGTATTGGCAATCTCTGCCATTTTGTTTCCGGCTTCCAGGGTATCTTCTGCATTCTTGGTAATTCTTGCGTTGTTTTCTTCGTTAAACTTGGTAAGAAGAGTAACGGTTGCGATACATCCTACAAATGCAAGCGCCAATGTGATAAAAGCAGGAACATGAACCATATCAAGCTTTCCTGTTGTAAGATATGCTTTTACACAGGTTATTGTAAAGGAAAAAGTGATGGCTCCTATGCCGGCTTTACAAAGCCTTACGTTAAGATAAATCATGCTACAGAAAAGAATTGGAAGTCCAAAGGCAAAGTACACAATGTTGTCTTCTGCTATAAGAAGCACGAAGTAGAATAGTGTTGCACCACTCATTATAAGGACAGAACCTAGCTTTTCTCCGGAAAATTTGAAATTTCCTGCGGCAACCATTATGCCACCGACCACAGCGCTTATAAGGATGGAAATATTGGCAATATTGAAGCCTTCTTGCAGAGCGTTCGCTATTGTGATTATTGCACCAACTACAATTATTACCAGAGTGACATAGAAGCTGTTACTATTAGCTCGACGATATTGTTCAGCATTCATATTTAAAATTCCTTTCTCTGTAATGTTAAAATGCACTATTTAACATATAAATTTTATCACACCCCATCACTAAAATTAAACATTTTAACACTCAAAAACGTATTAAAAAAGCATAAATAAGGCAAGATTTGAATCGACGCTATATGCAGCAAATAAGTGGCAAAATGATTATATGGAGATTTAATTAGTTTTATTTTTTTTTAAGAACACTTTATTGTTTTGTGGTGTACAATTAATTCGTGGTAAGTTATCAGTATTTCGTTTTATTTCGTTTTCTAATTTATTGCAAAGGGGTACTGGCAAATGAAAAAACTAAGTCTAAAAACCAAGATGTTATTGTGCATTCTTCCTGTAATGGCGATAGCTATGATTCTTCTTACTTACATAGCTTCCCAGGAGCTTTCAAACAACATTCAGGATGTCAACACCTCCATGATGTTTGAGGAGGTTGAGACTAATGCGCAGATTGTAGAAAGCAAACTGGACATTATCAAGACCACGGCTACCGATATTTCCGGCATGGTTTCGTCATCCTACAAGTTTGTAGAAATGGAAAGCTACAAGCAAACACTTAGTAATATCATAAATAATAATGACTCTATTTTAGGATGCGGTCTTTGGTTTGAGCCAAATGTTTATAATCCTGATGAAAAATATGTTGGACCTTACTGGTACAGAGATGGAGGTACAATTGTAGAGACCTGGGATTATAGTAATGCTGAGTATGACTATTTTGCTCAGGAATATTATACAAATGCTAAGGCTCTTGCAAATGGAGAAGCTTCAATAACTGATCCGTACTACGATCCAACATCACAGAAGATCATGTCCAGCTGCTCTGCACCTATCTATGACAATGGTGTATATGTTGGATGTGTAACTGTAGATATGGAGCTTACAAATGTAGCAGATCTCGTTTCAAATATTAGTGTTGGAACAACAGGAAGAGCTATGCTTCTTGGTTCTACCGGTGTATATATTCATACAGATGACAGCTCCAAGGTACAGAATGGCGTACTCATTACTGATGATGAGAATACTGATCTTGCGAGCCTTGGTGCTGCAATTGTAAGCGGAGCAAGCGAGACTCCATCTATGGCAGCATTTATGGAAAATGGTGAGCGTATCATTATCACTTATGTGAATATTCCGGGTGTTAACTGGAAGATGATCATAAGAATGGATATTTCAGAACTTGAGGCTCCGGTTAAGAAGGCAACTACAGTTCTTGTAACAATTATGGTTATTGCTCTTCTTGTAAGCGCAGCTATTATTCTGATATTCGTTATGAGTATTTCAAAGAGCATCAACAATGTTAAGCAGTTTGCCAGTGTACTTGCCAGTGGTGACTTTACAGTAGATAAAATTAATAATAAACGAGGCGATGAGCTTGGTCAGATGAGCGATTCCCTCAATAATATGTATGAAAACAACAAGGATGTCATTCAGAAGATTTCAGATGGTTCAGTAAAGGTATCAGAAACCTCCAATGGCCTCGCAAATATGGCGACAGAGCTTTCAGATCAGTTTACAAGTATTCAGGGAAATATCTCTGGTGTAAACGATGCTATGATGTCATCAGGAGCTGCGACAGAGCAGGTAAATGCTTCTGTAGAAGAAGTAAATGCTTCTGTTCATCAGCTTGCTTCTGAGACAGAAAAGACAAGTGCTGATGCTGCTGATATCAAGGCAAGAGCTCAGGAAATTGAAAGAGAATCACAGCAGGCTCATGACTATGCAATTTCTATTGCAGAGCAGAGAGAAGCTGATCTGAATGAGGCTAATGAAAAAGCTAAGATTGTTGATCAGATCGGTACACTTGCTGATACAATCGCAGAGATTGCGGATCAGATCAATCTTCTTTCACTTAATGCAAGTATTGAGGCTGCAAGAGCCGGAGATGCAGGTAAGGGATTTGCAGTAGTTGCTTCTGAGATTAACAAGCTGGCAAGCAGCACATCAGAAGCTGTTGAACAGATCAGAGAGACAATCGATGGAGTACAGGGAGCATTTGGAACACTTTCAAGTTCATCCGGAGAACTCCTTACATTCATCAAAGAAACCGTTACACCTGACTATGACAAGTTCGTTGGACTTGCAAAGCAGTATGGTGATGATGCCGGACACTTCGGTGATTCCAGTGAGAACATTGCTCAGATGGTTGAAAACATCAGAGCTGCTATGGAAGAAGTTAGTAAGGCTATTCAGAACATTGCTGAATCTACTCAGGACACAGCAGATCTTTCAAGTAGAGTTAATGATTCCGTAATGGCTGCTGCAGATGTTGTTTCTAACGTAAATGAGATGACTAATAAGCAGGAAGCAGTTGCCGGAACTCTTGAAGAAATCGTAGGTAAGTTCAAACTTAAATAATTGTATATTTTGCCCGAGGCTTTTAATTCAGAGCCTCGGGCTTATTTTTATGCATAAAAGTGTGCAAAAATACTTGCTTTTGTGGTAACATTATATGTAGATAGTTAGATGATTTCTGTAGTTGTCTAACGGGGTACAAATTTCTTTTATACTTATGTATGTCAAAAAACACAGGGGGACAAAAGATGGCTCAAAATGAGATGTTAGCCATGATTCTTGCGGGCGGCCGTGGAAGCAGACTTAAGAACCTTACCACCAAAGTTGCGAAGCCGGCAGTCTATTATGGCGGCAAGTATCGTATCATTGATTTTCCACTCAGTAATTGTGCAAATAGCGGAATTGAAACTGTCGGAGTTCTGACTCAGTACGAATCAGTTCTTTTGAACAGTTATGTTGCCAACGATGGCCGTTGGGGACTGGATTCCAAAGACAGCGGAGTTTATGTACTTACACCCCGTGAAAAGGCTGATGAAGGTCTTGATGTTTACAGGGGAACTGCTGATGCGATTTCCCAGAACATTGATTTTATAGATAACTACAACCCTGAGTATCTTTTGATTCTTTCCGGTGATCATATCTATAAGATGAATTATGCCAAGATGCTGGATTATCACAAGGAGATGGGGGCAGATGCTACCATCGCTGTTCGTGGTGTGCCTATGAAGGAAGCCAGCCGTTTTGGAATTATGAATACCGATGGCAAGGGGCGTATTACTGAGTTTGAAGAAAAGCCTGCAAAGCCAAAGAGTAATCTTGCATCTATGGGTATTTACATCTTTAGCTGGAAGCTCATGAGAAAGATGCTGGTTGAAGATATGAATAATCCGGATTCTGACCATGACTTTGGTAAGAATATTATTCCAAGAATGTTAAACGAGGGAAGAAAGCTTGTTGCCTATGAGTTCAGCGGCTACTGGAAGGATGTAGGAACAATTGACTCCCTGTGGGAAGCAAATATGGATCTGTTGGATCCTAAGAACGAGCTTAACCTAAATGATTCTTCATGGCTTATTTATACAGAAGATGTTTCTACGCTTCCTCAGTACATAGGCAAAGACGCCAAGATCAAAAGAGCCTATATTACTCAGGGCGTTAGGGTCGAGGGTAGTGTTACCAATTCAGTACTTTTTACCGGTGCTGTAGTTGGACAGGGCGCAAAGGTTGTTGATAGCGTTCTTATGCCAGGAGCTGTGGTTGAAGAAGGTGCCACCGTCACAAGAGCTCTTGTGGCTGAAAAAGTTCGCATAGGTAAAAAAGCTAAGGTGGGTTCTAAGACAAGTGAAGAAATTCTTCTTGTGGCTTCTAACGTGAAAGGAGGTACAAAGTAATGCAGGCAATCGGTGCTTTTGGAATTGTATCTTCAGCTGATAATTCAATTCGCGTAGAAGGTCTTCACGATTACAGGCCTATAGGTGCGTTTTCTTTTCTTGGAAGATTCAGAGTAATTGATTTTCCGATTTCAAATATGAGTAATAGTGGAATTAACCGTATTCAGGTTTATGTTCGCTCAAGACCAAGATCAATCGCTGAGCATATCGGATCAGGAAGACATTACAATATCAACTCCAAGCGGGGTAAGATCCAGATGCTGTTTTCTGAGGACAGCAATGTGCACTCAATATATAACAATGACATCTGCGCATACATGGAGAATATAGATATCATCGAGCGTATGCATCAGGACTATGTCATTGTTGCGCCAAGCTTTATGGTATATAAACAGGACTATGGTCAGCTTCTTAATGCACATATTTCATCAGGTGCAGATGTGACACTTCTTTATCACAGAGTTGATAATGCCAAGGACTGTTACCAGAACTGTAAGACGGTTGAGATCAACAGGCAAAAAGGTATATCATCCATTGACAGAAATCTTGGAACAGCAAAGGACAAGAATATCTTTATGGATACATATTGTATGCACAAAGATGTTTTCGTTTCTCTTGTAAAGGCAGCCCACAAGGAGTCTTCAGTTTATACTCTTGCAGATATTGTAAACATCAAGTGCAAGGATATGGATATTAGAGGCTATCAGCACAAGGGTTATTTTGCTTCACTTCTTAGCCTTTCAGATTATTACAGATCCTCTTTAGAGCTCCTTGATTACAACGTGGCTGGAGAGCTTTTCAGAGAAGGCTGGCCTATTTACACCAGAACAACAGATTCCTGTCCAACCCAGTTCTTTGAAACAGCGAAGGTTTCCAACTCCTTTATTTCAAATGGCTGTCTTGTTGAGGGTACTGTTGAAAACTCCATAGTGGGGCGTGGTGTTACCATCAAGAAGGGCGCAGTAATAAAGAATTCTATAATTATGGCCCATAGTACTATTGATGAAGGTGTTCGCATAGAAAACGCCGTTGTGGACAAGTGGGCCAAGGTAATTCATGTAAAGGATATAAGAGGAACAGCAGAGCATCCTCAATATGTTAAGAGAAGAGATGTATTATAAATAAGTGAAAGAGCCGTCCAAACGTTTGGGCGGCTTTTTTAGTATCGTGAAACACGGAACAATGCACGGAATTTAATAAAAATATAATATATTTAAACACACATTTTTGCTAAAATATAGATAAGTGGGAGTTTGTACTTGGCATAAAGAAAGGAGACTTTTATGTTAGCAACTCTTATCCCCTTGTTTGATGGAAATATGTCCGTTTGTGCATATTCGGTTTTTGCGCGGAAAGAAAATCATTTCCTTAATCCAAGCTATGAGGGCGGCGCCAGATTCGATGGCGCTGGCACAGTTCATGAGCTTGAGGTTGTCAGCAGCATGGGTGTAGCAACCTTATCTGGTGGCAAGGAAGTGTTTGTGCCCATCAATCAGTTTTCAATATTTGCTGAAATCTCCCTTCAGTGTACGGTTCCTTCAAATAAGGTGGTTCTACTTATGGACAACACCATAACACCTTCCGAGCAGTACATAAGAAGAGTAAGAGAATTAAAAGAGCAGGGGTATAAGATAGCAATACGAAAGCTCCAGATAAGCGATTTTGAGGCTTATAAAGAGATTTTAAATAAGTGTGATTATATTTTGCTTAATCACGCAAAGATCGATATAAAGAAGGCTAAGATCTATTTTGGACAGGTATATCCTGATATTAAGCTGTGTGCGGTAAATGTTGATACCCAGGAACAGTATGAAAAGCTAAAAGAAGATGGCGGATATGATCTATATGAGGGCGAGTTCTTCAGAATGCCTGTTAAGGAATCTGAGACAGAGGTTAACCCTTTGAAGGTCAACTATATAGAGCTTCTTAATGTTGTTAATGCTCCTGATTTTGATCTTCAGGATGCTGCAGATGTAATCGGAAAGGATCCGGCCCTTGTTATTTCTCTTCTTGAGATGGTTAACAGGATGGCTATGAATTCTGAGATTACATCCATAAGACATGCAGCTGCCATGCTTGGTCAGAAGGAACTAAAAAGATGGATCAATACGGCAGTTACCAAGGAACTATGTGCTGACAAGCCAAGTGAGATTACCCGTCTTGTAATGATAAGAGCTAAATTTGCTGAGAATTTAGCAGAGTCCTTTGAGATGGCAATGATGGCGCAGGAGCTGTTCATTATGGGACTTTTCTCAGCCCTTGATATCATGCTTGATAAAACGATGGAGGAAGCCCTTAAGATGGTGCAGGTATCCAAAAAGGTCAGTGATGCTCTTCTTAATGGCGAGGGGGAATTTGCCAAGGTTCTTAATTTCATAAAGGTATATGAAGACGCTGACTGGACTGAGGTTTCAAGAATTTTGGTACTTGATAACATGGATATGGACAAGGTTTACGACGCATATCTTAATGCTCTTAAGTGGTATCGTGATCTTATTCCTCAAGGCTAATATTATCCAGAGGGCAACGTATGATAAATCTCCAGGGAATAGGCAGCATAACCTTTAACATGGCTGCTATTGTTATCAGCGTAACTTGTATTTTTTATACGGTGATAATGAAAAATAGGTTGCGTTTTAGGGGACGTCTTTTTGTTGCGCTCATTGTTATAGTCGGAATAGATGCTCTTACAGGTATTGTTGCCGAGCTTGTTTTGCTGACGGGAATGCCGCATCTTGCAAAGCTAATATGTGTTCACATTATTCAGCTCGTCTATTTTATTACCCATTTTGCCATGGCGCCGACATTTGCGCTATATATCATTCAGGTTTGCAATGTTCAGTATCGATTTACAAAAAGGTCAAGGATATTATTAAGTTTGCCCTTTATTATTCTTGAGCTTATGGTGCTGATAACACCTTTTACCGGTCTGGTTTATAAGATAGATCAGGCATATATGTATCAAAGAGGTGTGGGAATTGCCTTTGGATATAGCATCAGTGGCTTTTATGTTCTTTTTGCCTGTGTTGCGCTTGTACTTTACTGGAAGGTGCTATCAAAGGTAAAAAGAATTGCAATTACATATTTTGCTGTTCTTGTCATCTTTGGAACAGTGATTCAGATGCTTGTTTTCGAGATCCGTAGTGAGCTTATGGCGGAAGCTATTGGCTTTATGGGTCTTATGATGATGCTGGAAAATGATGACGACAGAATAGATAACTCGACTAAGGCTCTTAATAGAAATGCGTTTATAAAAGATACTGACGCTTATTTTAGATATAAAAGGACTTTCTATAGTATTTGTATCCGAATTTTGAATGCAGATATCTACAAGAAGATTTCAGGCTATGAGGAATTCGAAAATGTTTTGAGGATTATCACTGATTATCTGTCAGAGCTTGGAAAATATTTTGATGTATACAGACTTAATGCCGATGTGTTTGTGCTCATCTGCCCGGATATTGATAAGGATAAAGCAGATGAAGTGGCCCAGATTGTGCTTGAACGTTTCAAGCAGGAATGGAAGCATAAGGATAATACATTCCTGGTGAAAGCGCTGATTCTGGAGGCAGCTTCGCCGGAACAGTTTGCAAGTGCAGAATATCTGCTGCTTCTTGCGGACAGCGCCATAGATCATGAGACAGGCAGGGTTCTTTCTGAGCATGATCTGGATTTCATTTTAAGAAAAGCCGATGTGGAAAAGGCTGTTAGAAGAGGTATCGAAAACTCCAGCTTCAAGGTTTACTATACGCCTGTTTACGCAAAGGATGATCTGATGATATGTGCGGCAGAGGCCTATCTGCAGCTCAAGGATCATGAGCTTGGTCATATTCCGCAGAAGGAATTCCTTCCTATAGCAGAACAAACAGGAATGATTGAAGAGCTTGGATGGCTCATGATAGATGAAGTACTGTATTTCCTCGGTGGTGGTATTGTAGAGGAAATGGGACTAGAATTTATCAGCATTAACCTTTCGTCAGTTCAGATCATCAAATCTGATTTTGTTGAGAAAATTCATGAAAGACTTGAAAAATATGGCGTAAGGCCTTCACAGATTGTATTTGATATTACGGAAGCTGCTGCAGCTACTGATCAGAGTATACTTGGTTCTGTGATGCAGAGCCTAAGCAAAGACGGTGTCAGGTTCTTTATGGATGAGTATGGTACTGGATTCTTTAGCATGCGGTCTACAGCCTCCTTTATTTTTGAAGGAGTCAAGATTGATGCTTCACTCTTTACCAATTCGTCTGCTATTCCGCAAAGTAAGATTATTTTGGAAAACAGACTTCGTATGATGGGGCAGATGGGTAAAAAGATTACTCTTTCAAATGTAAATGACCAGAGGTGTATCGATGCCATTTCCAACATAAAGATCGATTATCTTCAGGGCGATTATTTCTCACAGCCTGTTAGCAAAAATGAGTTTATTGCAATACTCAGAGCCACTGAGATGGCACGCATGGAAGAAAGACGAGCTAAAGCAGCTAATGAGGCAAAGAGTAATTTCCTTGCGAATATGTCCCATGAGATAAGAACTCCTATCAATGCTGTTCTTGGAATGAATGAGGTTATCCTCAGGGAATGTAAGGATGAAAGTATCCTTGAATATGCTCAGAATATTGAAAGTGCAGGAAGAACACTTTTGTCTCTTATAAATGATATCCTTGACTTCTCCAAGATTGAAGCAGGAAGCATGGAGATAAGTAACGCAGAGTATGATTTTAGCTCTGTTCTTAATGATGTTTATAACATGATCCATGTAAAGGCAGAGCAGAAGGTTCTTAAGCTGAAATTCAATATTGATGAGGAGCTTCCGGATACTCTTTATGGCGATGAGATGAGACTGCGCCAGATTATCGTTAATGTCCTTAATAATGCAGTTAAGTATACCCAAAAGGGCGAAGTGACTTTGGATGTTACCGGAGAGATGAAGTTTGGCGAGACAATTGTTTTGTCTATTGCTGTGACAGATACCGGTATGGGAATTAAGCCTGAGGAACTGGAAAACCTGTTTGATAAGTTCAAACGTCTTGATATTGATAAAAACAGAACCATTGAAGGAAGCGGACTTGGTCTTGCAATCACCCATAGTCTTTTGGAGCTTATGGGCGGTTCTATTTCTGTTGAAAGTGAGTATGGAAAGGGATCGACATTTACCATTACGCTTCCTCAGAAAGTAATAGGAAAGACCAAGATTGGAGATTTCAGATCAAGAATAGCTAAGAATATTCATGAGAGAAAGAAATATAAAGAGAAGTTTACAGCTGAGGATGCACTTATCCTTGTTGTGGATGACACTCCGATGAACCATGTGGTTATAAGAGAACTTCTAAAACCAATTAAGATTGGAATAGAAGCGGCAAGAAGTGGTCAGGAATGTCTTGATAAGCAGAAAGAAAAGAAATATGACATTATTTTTCTTGATTACAGAATGCCGGGAATGGACGGAATTGAAACACTCCATCATATGAAGGAGGACAAGGATAGTCCAAATGCATCTACTCCGGTAATAGTTCTTACTGCGAATGCCATTACCGGAGCAAAGGATAACTTCATGAAGGAAGGCTTTGATGATTACTTAAGTAAGCCTATTGAAAGTGACAGATTGGAGGCTACGCTCCTTAAATTCCTTCCTCCTGAAAAGGTTGTAGCTTCTGCTCCTTCGGAACAGGAGGGGGGTGATCTGGAAGCTACAACGGAAGTGGTTAAAGCAGAAAGTACGGACGCAGAAACGAAAGAAGCTAACGCCTGGATGGAAAGATTAGAAGAAATCGATGTTTCCGAGGGCCTAAAAAACTGTGGCACAGTAGACAGCTATCTGAGCATTTTAAAGGTGTACTACGAATCTATAGACACTTCAAAGAATAATATAGAGACTGCTATCGCTGAGGAAAACTGGAAGGATTATACGAGCTATGTTCATTCTCTTAAGAGCACCAGCAGAACAATAGGAGCAACCAAGCTTTCCAAGCTGGCAGAGAGACTTGAAAAAGCTGGAAATGAAAATGATCTGGAGACCATAGAAAGCCATACTACTGAGCTTTTGAATATGTATATGATCCTCAAACACTCAATGGATGCAATTACTGAGATTGCAGGAGAGGCAGAAGAAGAGGACGATTCAGGCAAGAAGGAAATATCAATAGCTCAGCTAAAGGATGCTTATAACAGCATTTTGGAGGTAAGTCAGAACCTGGATTATGACACCCTATCCTTCATCCTTGATTCATTAAAGGATTACAAATTATCTCAGAAGGATAAGGAGATAGTAAGAAGTGTCGGGGAAATGGCTTATAAGCTTAAGTGGGATGAAATAATTGACCTTATAAAAACAAGATTAAGTGAGCAGGAGTGAAGCGATGATGTTTAATAAAAAAATTTTGCTTGTTAGGAATGAAGAGACATTTCTTGTCAATGCAATTAAGAATCTTCTGATCAATAATCATTATGATGTAGTGGATTCTACGTATTCTCTTGCAGATCTCAGTGAGAAAAAAGCGGGGGTTAGCTGTGTGCTGTTGTATACGGACCAGGATCTGGGAGAGCATAGAGATGCAATGGTTTATTTCAAGGACATGTGCATTGAAGAGAACATGGTCATGATGGTCATTGGAGATAAGGATGCCTTTGAACTTGTTCATAAGTACATACCTAAGGAGGATCTTGCATATGAAATAACAAGACCCCTTGATATGAGTGACCTTTTGGAGAAGGTTGGTATAGTTACTGACGACGAATTCGAGCAGCAAAGAAGAAAGTGCATCCTTATAGTTGATGATGACCCTACATTTATCCAGATGATAAGGGAGTGGCTTAAGACTTCTTATCGTGTTGGAATGGCGAATTCAGGTACTCAGGCTGTTGCATGGCTTGCAACAAACAAAGCGGATCTGATACTCCTTGATTATGATATGCCTGTTCTTGATGGTCCCAAGGTAATGGAAATGTTAAGGAGTGAGTCTTTCTCAAGCACTACACCTGTTATGTTCCTTACCGGCAAAAATGACAGAGATAGTGTGACTAATGTTATCTCGCTAAAACCAGCAGATTATCTCCTAAAATCTATCACAAGAGATAAACTGCTTAGCACGCTGGATAATTTCTTTAAGCAGAGGAAAGAAATCTGATGCCCGATCTCGAAGTATGGGACAGCCTGACTTTTACAATGGCTGCGGCAATCATCTGCATAACGTGTCTTTTCTATTCGACGATGATTCGGAAAAGAGCCAGGGTTCGAAATCGTCTTTTTATGATGCTTGTAGTTATTATTCTTATTGATGCACTTATGGATTTGACTATTAGTTTGGCTACAGCATCTTCACTTTCATATGGGCTCAAGCTGTTTCTGACCTATTCTAGTGAAATGATTTACTATGGAACTCATGTGGGGATAATTCCCATTTTTTTCTTTTATATTGTGGTTCTTTGCGGTGTTCAGCACAAATTTCCTAAATATCAAATACTTATAATAAAGATTCCGGTTTATGTTCTTGAGCTTTTGGTTTTGAGCACTCCTTTTACAAATTTTGTTTTTGTGCATAGGGGTGATCTGGTGTACGAAAGAGGCACAGGAACATATGTGGCCTACGCTTTATCCGGACTCTATCTGGTATTTCTGATTTATATTCTGATCAGGTTCTGGTTTACGATTAATTCCCTTAAAAGAATAGCAATGTTTTATTTTTTGCTTATTTCTACCGCAGGTACTCTTCTCCAGATGTTTATTCCTGCTATAAAGTGTGAGCTTTTATGCGAATCTATCGGTCTCATGGGAATTATGCTCATGATAGAAAAGGATGATGACATTACTGACACTAATTCGGGAGCATATAATCGAACAGCCTTTATTCAGGATGTGATAAGCTTTTTCGGGGTTGGACGAAGATTCGAAACAGTATGTATCAGAATTGATGACATTAATATTATGAGAAAAATCTTTGGCTATACAAATCTTGATGGGCTTCTTATGCAGATAGTGAGCTTCTTGGATAGCCTTGATGAGGGCTGTAAGGTCTATAATGTTGCTTTCTCAAGCTTTTACATTATTTATACGGATAGAAGCTCCAAAGAAATACAATGGTTTATAAACAGAATAGAAAAAAGATTTGATAAAGAGTGGACAGTAGGAGACAGAACCAATAAGGTCAATGCAACTATCCTCCTTGGCAGTGCACCTGAGCAGTTTGGAAGTCTTAATGATATACTTCTTTTGTCAAATACTAATCTTGATGGAATCGAGAAAAAGGTTCTTATGGGCCATGATCTTGATTTCCTTTTAAGACGTATTGAGGTAGAAAAGGCAATTGGACGAGGAATAAATGAAAAGAACTTTAAGCTTAACTACAGGCCAATCTATAGGTCAGATGATGCGAGAATCAAGCTGGCGGAAGGAGAGCTAAGTCTTCTTGATAAGGAGCTTGGTGAAATATCTCCGGAGGAGTTCTATATGGTTGCTGCTGCCTCTGGATTTATTGATGAAATACAATCCAGAACTATAGAATCTGTCTGCAGATTTCTGGCAAGCGGTGTTGATACCTCAGACATGCAGATTGATTATGTTCTTGTGCCAATTATGAGCTATAAGCTTTTAAACACAGGCTTTGTTCAGAGTATCAAAAAGCTGATTGAAAGATTTAATATAGATCCGTCACTACTGGCTTTTGAATTTAAAGAGGCTAATGCTGCTGTTATGCAGGAAGGGATGGAAAGATTCTTTGAGGAATTTTCCAAGATGGGTATCAGACTTTTTATCTGTGATTATGAGCATGGTTTTTTGCAGATAAATACCAATACTACATTACAATTTGAAGGAATTGTTCTTGATATACGAAAGCTGATTGCTAAGGAAAGCTATAAAAATGTTGGTATTGTTCTTCAGAATAGAACTAATATGATAAAACAGCTTGGCAAGACTATTATCCTGTCCGGAATAGACACAAAGGGATATTATGATATGATAAAGGAAGTTAGTGCGGATTATTGGATGGGAGATTATTTCTCACCAAGTATCAGCAAAAATGAGCTCCAGAATAAGTTCTGGCATGGTGAAAAGCTCATTATCCATGAGGACAGGATTGAGAGAATAGAGGAAGATGACTGGAAATAGTATCTACATGATTGATGTAGGTTTTTTGGAAGATAAGAAAGCCTTTGATCATTGGTATAGCATGATGCCAAAAGTTCGTAAGGACAAGATTGATGCCTGTAAACCAGAGAAAGCAAAGCGTAGCTCTTTGGGAGCGGGGATCCTTTTGGAAGAGGGCCTTAAGAGGCTGGGGGTTAAAGATTATCAGATAGAGCTTGAGGAGAATGGAAAGCCCTTCGTTAATGGAGTGTTTTTTAACCTGTCTCATTCGAAAGAAAAGGCCGTCTGTGCTTTTTCTAATCAGCAGGTTGGAGTGGATATCGAGAAGGTAAAAACATTTTCTGAGGCACTTACAAAATATGTTTACAATGACGAAGAGATAAAGTATATTAAATATCGTTCGAAGACCACTGAAGAAGAAAATAGATTATTTACGCTTCTTTGGACTGTGAAGGAAAGCTTTATGAAATATGATGGCAAGGGACTTTCCATGAATCCTGCCAGAATTTTTATAGATATGGAACACGATTTTTTACCATATTATGATGGGGAAAAGGTCCAAAATATATTCTTTAGCAGGCATGAGGTTGGGGACTACTGCCTGACTGTCTGTTCTTCGCAGCAGAATTTTTCGGATGAAATTATAAGCTTTGATGGGAGAGTTATGTAATGAGACTTTTTATGATTTTTTTGGCAATTCTGCCTGCTGCAGTTCTTATGTGGTACATATATTCTAAGGACAAGATAGAAAAAGAGCCTGCAGGTCTTTTAGTAAAAATCTTTCTTTTTGGAGTTCTTACTACAATCAGTGCGATAATCCTTGAAAATGTTGGAGAAGCGGTTATTTCATTTTTTGTTTACGAGGATACTATTCTGTATACCGCAATAGATATGTTTCTTGTAGTGGCACTTGCGGAGGAAGCAGGAAAATATTTTGTTGTAAAGAAAGTTGCCTGGAAGCATCCGGCTTTTAATTATACTTTTGATGCCGTAGTCTATGCGGTTTTTGCATCCCTTGGATTTGCAGCTTTGGAAAACATATTGTATGTAATCGATGATTCCATTTCTACTGCTGTTATGAGGGCACTTTTATCAGTGCCAGGGCACGCTATTGATGCAGTGTTTATGGGTAATTATTTTGGAATGGCCAAAAGATGTGAGGCCCTTGGAGATGAGAGTGGCAAGAAGTACAACTTGAAGATGGCCCTTATCGTGCCCGTTCTTACTCATGGCTTCTACGATTTCTGCCTGTCAATCGATGTGCCGGGAGCAATGGTTGTCTTTTTTATTTTTGAGGTTGTTATTACAATTGTTGCATTTAACAAGGTTAATAAGCTTTCAAGGGAAGATACAAGCATTTTTCCGGATGGTTTCTACCCTGGAGCAAACAGGGCTCAGCAGCTGTATTATCAGGGACTTGTAAACGGATATCAGCCTGTGCAGGGCTTTATTCCGATAGCACAGTCACAGCCGGTACAGGGTTTTAATCCTGTAGCGCAGCCGCAACCTGTACAGGGATACCAATCGACACAGCCTAGGTTTGCGATGAATTTTGATCCTATGACGGGTGAGCCTATTGCAAAGCCGCAGTACGCCATGAATTTTGACCCGATGACCGGAGAGCCCATTGCAAAGCCAAAGCCTGCTATGAACTTTGATCCTGTAACAGGAGAGCCACTTAATAGGTGAAAATCCAGTAATAATCCAGTAATAATCCGGGCTTTAAGTGTCCCAATAATTGAACACTATATAGTTTAGTATAAACTTACCGAAACAAAATAACTTTTTTTCATTATTCTCGGAGGGGAACAGGAGATGAAAACAAAAGTAAATCGTAAGTTTATACTTGTTATTGCCATTACATTATGCATGTTTTTATTTATTTTTATCAGGCATTCACTTGTGCTTAGAGCTGAGTTTGACAAGAGTCAGAACGCGGACAAAATGTATACAGGCGTTATTGTCTATCAGGGGGATACGCTTTCAGAGATTGCCACCAGGTACTATGATAGAAATTACTATGGTAGCATGAATACCTACATTAAGGAGATATGCCAGATAAATGGTCTTTCAAACGCTGATAATGTAAAGGCGGGAGAGAATATTATCATTCCTTATTATGCCAGCAAATAAACAAAAGAAGCTGTAAATAAACCTAGAGCTTATTTACAGCTTTTTTGTTTGATTATATTAGATTACTCTGTTTTTCTGTAGGGGCCGAAATTTACGATGTAAAGACTTTCAACCTTACCGTTGTCGTCTATGTAGACCCTTATGTAATCCTTAGGGTAGCCGGTTTTATCGGTCTGATCCAAAGGAATTTTGTAGTACTTGTGGTCTTTTTGGTAATTGTAGTTTGTGATTTCATTATCTGCAAGAATTGACTTGATATCTGAATCGCTTGACTCTATTGTCAGTCCACATGGAAGCTCAAGTACAATTCTGTCACGTGCAGATGAATATACGCCAACAGAGGTTACCATTGTGTTATTAAGGTATGCGCCCTTATCACTGAAATTGGTTACTTCTACGTATAAACGGTAATCATCTTTTTTGAGAGTAACAGAATAGGTCTGGTCAGATCCGATTACTGTATCTGCATATTTTTCATCATAGGTCCATCCGTCATTTAAAAGATTCATAAGAGGAACAGGAAGATTATATACGTTATCGTAGGCCTTAAAGTTTGCGGATAAAAGGTCACTTCCAAGTTCCTCTGGTGAAACATACTCAGAAAGGTATTCAGGCGGATCGTTACTTACAACGGTTGGCTCCATATCTTCCGGCTGAGTTTCATTTCGAATACCTGCGTGAGTTATATATTCTTCATCATCGTAAGTGAATTTGATACAACGGTTGTAGTTGTCGTCATCGTGGTCAAGGTAATATGTGATAAGGTGGAAGGAAGCTGAGTCATAGGTATTATCCGGTTTACCATATAATGTTAATACGTCATCCAAAGAAGCTCTGCTTACGGAGATATCTCCATTGTGAAGTGTTGCATCCTTGCCAAGCTTGATGAGATCATTGGTATAAAAATTGATTTCTGTAACATAGCATTCACTGGCTTTTTTGGAGTCTTTTGAAAAATTGGTTACGTAGACATCAATTTTCTGGCCCTGCTTACCGGAAACATACATGTAATAATAACTGTGCTTGCTGCTGCCTAAGACTTCATCTGCATCGTTTTCATCGTTGAAGGTCCAACCATCGTTTAAAAGTGTTTCGACCTTTACAGGAAGAGAGTATTCTTTTCCATCAAAGCCAAAGGCAAGATATTCTGATGCTGTGGCTGTAGGAATAACAGGTGAAGAAATATTGCTGCCTGATGAAGGCGTGTTGTCGCTATTTGAGTCATTATCTGTGGTGTTGTCATCTGTCTGATCTATCTGATCATCTGCACTGGCTAAAGCTATTGGCGAGTCAGCATCGCTGCCGGAGCTTCCTTTTGTATGCATTACAACTGCGCTTGTTGCCATCAAGGCAACGAAGGCTGCAAGACCACATCCAAGGATAAGGCTCAGGCGCTTATTTTTATCAGCCCAGATATTCTGGACGGATGGCTGATTCTGATTAGGATTTGCGTTTGCATTTACTGGAATATAAACAGGCTGAGCATTTGTGATAGGCTGGCCTGTCATGGGATCATAATTATTTTGGAAATTGCTCGGTTGACTGTTTACAGGATTGGTTATCGGTTCTCCTGTAACAGGATCATAATTCTGATTCATTTGTAGATCTCCCTTCAATACATTTCTTTCGAAACTTTAATATTCTATCAGACAAGCGTTTATTTCTCAACTTATCTATTAATATTTTAAGTTTATGGAAGGAATTATATAAATGCCCGATGTAGAAACTGAAATAATAGTATTTTGCTGAAACAGAAAATCAGTTATAATAAAACATATACTTTAATGATTTAGGGTGATAAAGTTTTGAGAGGAGATTACTATGGACGTTTCAATGTTTTATCAGACCTTCTGGTCACTGCTTCCACCAATTATTGCTATTGCTCTTGCTTTGATAACTAAAGAGGTTTACACATCACTCTTTGTCGGAATTATTGTTGGAAGCCTTCTTTATTCCAATTTCAATCTGGAGGGGACGCTGATCCATGCCTTTAATGATGGTATCGTGGCTTCAGTGGCAGATCCTTACAATGTGGGAATTCTTGTTTTCCTGGTTATTCTCGGAATAATGGTTATGCTTATGAATAAGGCCGGAGGTTCAGCTGCTTTTGGAAGATGGGCTTCTGGACACATAAAGACCAGAGCAGGAGCGCAGATAGCTACTATAGCTCTTGGTATTCTGATTTTTGTAGATGACTATTTTAACTGCCTTACTGTAGGTTCAGTTATGAGACCTGTCAGTGATAAGAGTAAGATTTCAATAGCAAAACTTGCTTATCTTATTGATGCAACAGCGGCTCCTATCTGTATCATTGCTCCTGTTTCTTCATGGGCAGCGGCAGTTTCTTCATATGTTGAAGATGGAAATGGCTTGTATCTTTTTATAAAGGCTATTCCATTCAACTTCTATGCAATCCTTACAATTATAATGATGCTGTTTTTAGCCATAACAAATATGGACTATGGTCCAATGGCGAAGCATGAGTTTAATGCAAGGGAAAAGGGAGATATCTTTTCAGGAGTTAAGGGTACCGGAAGCACTGCAAATGAATCCAGCAATCCTAAGGGAAAGGTGCTTGATCTGGTACTGCCTATAGCTGTACTTATTCTTTCTTGTGTTATTGGTATGATCTATTCAGGCGGATTCTTTGAAGGAGAGAATTTTATTGATGCTTTTTCAAATTCGGATGCCTCTGTGGGACTAATGCTGGGATCTGCGGTTACTCTTGTAATTACTGTGATTTATTATCTTATCAGAAGAGTATTGTCCTTTAAGGAAATAACGGAATGCATACCTGAGGGCTTTAAGTCGATGGTTCCTGCTATTCTTATTCTTACCTTTGCGTGGAGCCTTAAGGCTATGACAGATTCTCTTGGAGCCAAGCAGTATGTTGAGATGCTGGTTCAGAAATCAGCGGGAGGCTTTGAATCCTTCCTGCCTGCAATCGTATTCCTTATTGCATGCTTTTTGTCTTTTTCTACAGGAACAAGTTGGGGAACCTTTGGAATACTTATTCCTATAACACTCGGTGTTTTCCCACTAGATAATCCGCTTGGAGTAGTTTGCGTTTCAGCCTGCATGGCTGGTGCGGTTTGCGGAGATCACTGCTCACCAATTTCTGATACTACCATCATGGCAAGTGCAGGAGCTCAGTGCGATCACGTGACTCATGTTTCTACGCAGCTTCCGTATGCACTTACTGTAGCAGGAGTCAGCTTTGTGGCATATATTATTGCAGGGCTTTTGCCAAATCCGTTTATTGTTCTTCCAATTGCGATAGTTCTTATGATTGCAGAGCTGTTTATTTTAAAAAATGTTATGGCGTCTAAAGGGGAATAAAAGTATAATAGTTTCAAATACAATTTTTAGGGGGATACGATGAAAAAAAGATTGTTTTATGCTGTTGTAGCAAGTGTTGCCAGTTTTTTTATGCTGTCAGCAACTGCTTATGCGGCAACTAATGAGCTGACAGGACTTGAGGTAAGCGATGCTATTGTAAACCAGAGGCCCGTTGCTATTATGGTGGACAACGAAAAGAAGGCTCTCAAGCACTATGGCACAGCAGAGGCTGATATTGTTTATGAGATGATGAACAGTACAGCAAATGGCAGAGTTACCAGACTTATGTGTCTGTACAAGGACTGGGCAAATCTTCAGCAGACTGGTAGCATCCGCAGCACAAGAACTACCAATGTTATGATTGCTGATGAGTTTAATGCAGTACTCATTCATGATGGTGGCCCATTCTACATCAACACTTATCTTGCACAGCCATATGCAGCACATATCAGCGGCGGCTTTAGCAGAATCAAGAACGGCAAACCAAGAGAATTTACTGAGTATGTATTTGGTTCAGAGCTTGTAAACAGATTTGCAAAGAGCAAGATTTCTACAACCTATGCTCTTGCACCCGAGAGAGGAACACACTTCCTTTTTGGTGGAGCTGATACTGATCTTGCAGGCGGAGCTACAGCTAATACCGTTAATCTTGCCAGTGTATTTCCACATAACTCCAGTATGCTCACTTACAATGCCGGAACCAGAACCTATGATTATTCTGAGTATGGCAGCGTACACACTGACGCAGAGGATGGACAGGTTCTTACCTTCAAGAACGTTATTTTGCAGGATGTATCCTTTAACCAGCTTGATCAGAATGGATACCTTACCTACAACGTAATCGGAACTGGTGTTGGATACTACATCACAAATGGAAAGGCTATTCCGATTACCTGGAGCAAGGCTAGTGAAACTGGCATGACACACTACTTTAATGCTGCTGGACAGGAAATCACTGTTAACAGAGGAAAGACCTATGTTGGTCTCGTTCCTGCTGATTCCTGGGATAAGGTTGGACTTAACTAAACTGAAATGAACCTGGGGGACGGGGTTATAGGGCCATTTTGAAATGGCGCTGTAACCGTATCCCTAGGATAAAATAAGTAAGAGGTAATAAGTCAAAAAAATATTGCAACCTTAAAATATCAATGTTAGTATTAAAGAGGTTTAAAAATATAAAGAAAGAGCGCTTTGCGTTTAGGTGAAGGGATGTTTATTAGATAATTTAGCTTGAGTGAACACGATGTTTTTTGGTAGCTGCCGGGGCAGCTGTTTTGTGTACGCTTAATCTGGATTATCATGCATTTTTAGCCTGACTGTTATATTAGGTCTATTTGTATGAGTCTATTTTGCGTATGCAGGATAGACTCATTTTTTTGTGCAGTATCCCAGTGTAGAGGAGAAAAATATGTTACAGATAAAAAATTTGACCATAACGCATCGCACTGACCTGCGGATTATATTGGATAAATTCAATATGGTTTTAAATGATGGAGACAAGGCGGTAATCATTGGAGAAGAGGGAAATGGCAAATCGACTCTGATGAAGTGGATATATGATCCTGAGCTTGCGGAAGATTATGCGGAATGTGAAGGAGAAAGGATTCTGACAGGAGAAGTTATTGGATACCTGCCTCAGGAACTTCCTGATAAAGATAAGTCCAAAACGCTTTATGAGTATTTTTCGGGGGCGCCGCTTTTTTTTGATAGTACGCCCAAGGAGCTTTCGGAAATGGCAAAGGAATTTCAGGTGCCGGCAGATTTCTTTTATAGCGATCAGGAGATGGGAAGTCTTTCAGGTGGGGAAAAGGTAAAAGCACAACTCATGCGTCTTTTGATGAATAAGCCGACGGTGCTTCTTTTGGATGAGCCATCTAATGACATAGATATAAGCACATTGGAGCTTTTGGAAAAACTCATTAATGGGTGGAAGCACATAGTTCTTTTTATATCCCATGATGAGACGCTTATTGAAAATACTGCAAATGTGATAATACATATTGAGCAGATCATGCGAAAGACCAAGAGCAGATACACCATTGTCAGAGATAACTATAAGAATTATATCGAGAGAAGGGCTGAGAGCTTCGAAAGGCAGGAACAGCAGGCAATAAATGACAAGAAGGAAAAGAAGCGCCGCGATGAAAAGTATGCCAGAGTCTACAATAGCGTAGAGCATGCTCTATCCACCATTTCTAAAGGCGCCCGTGACGCACCGGGTAAAAATCTAAAGGATAAGATGCATACTGTAAAGGCTATGGGAAAGCGCTTTGAAAAAGAAGACGAGAACATGACCAAGATGCCAGAGCAGGAGGAAGCTATCTTTTTTAAGCTTGGAGATGAGAGTGCCAGAATGCCTGCTGGAAAGACTGTTGTGGAATACTCACTGGATGAACTTAAAACGCCTGATGGGGCAAAAGTTTTGGCTAGGGATATTTTTCTTAGAGTCAGAGGACCGGAGAAAATCTGCATTGTAGGAACAAATGGTGTAGGTAAAACAACACTCCTAAGGCTGATAGCAGATGAACTGCTTTCCAGAAAGGATATTAAGACCCAGTACATGCCACAAAACTATGAGGAGCTTCTTGATCTTGACGTGACTCCGGTAGAGTTTTTGGACGATACGGGGGACAAGGCTGTGCGAACCCGCATCAGAACTTATCTGGGATCACTTAAGTATACTGCTGATGAAATGGATCATTCCATCAGAGAGCTGTCTGGCGGCCAGAAAGCGAAGGTGTTACTACTTAAGATGAGTTTGTCTGATGCAAATGTTCTTATACTGGATGAGCCTACAAGAAACTTTTCGCCGCTTTCAGGCCCGGTTATCAGGAAGATGATAGCTGCGTTCCCAGGGGCGGTGATCAGCATTTCACATGACAGAAAATATATCGATGAGGTTTGTACGAAAGTATATACACTGACGGAAAGTGGCCTTAGGGGACGGGGTTAGCGGTTCATTTTGAACATATGATTATGCATACATGATGAAAAGAGGTATAAAGTATGACTACGGATAAGATTAGAGTTATTCCTTTTAATATGAAATATTTAAAGGATTATCACGAAAACTTTAATGGGGAAATAGCCAGATTTCAGTGGCCTGACCCTTTCGAAAATGAATATGCTGCAAGAGAAGTTCTGCAGGAGTTTCTGGATGAGATGGAAAGAGATGAAACCCTTATTTTTTCAGTGATTGATGCTGATGACAGGTTTGTTGGGAGTGTAGAAATGCATGGGCTTTTGGATGACTGCCCAGAGCTTGGAGTGTGGATTGTAGAATCCGAGCAGGGCAAGGGCTATGCTTTTGAAGCTCTAAATTTTATTCTGGATTATGCCCATGAAAAGTACGGCAAGAAAGAGTTTTTCTATGAAGCCGATGTGAGGAATATTGGCAGTAACAAGCTTCTGACCAAGTTATCAGGCGATTATGATATTGAGGAGTTGGAAGTTGAAGAGCTTGTAACGGACTCAGGAAAAGAGCTAGAGCTTAAGGGTAATGTGTTGAAAAGAAAGGAAAAGAGTGCATGAATTATTTCGTAGAAGGTTTGCAGGGAAGCGGGAAAAGCACACTTGTTAGAAGGCTTTCTGAGAAATATCCTGAGCATAAGGCTATTTGCGAGGGGGATTATTCTCCTGTTGAGCTTGCCTGGTGTGCTTATGTGGATAAAGAAAAATATAATGAGATTCTAGAAAAGTATAATGACATCCGAAGTGAAATAGAGGAGAAGTCCTTCGCAGAAGATGACCATATGATCATCTGTTACACGAAGATCATTACAGACATTCCGGGATTTCATAAGGATTTGGAAAAATATGAGATTTACAATGGGAATCTGGAATCTGACAGCTTTAAAGAGCTTATTTTAAGACGCCTTCGAAACTTTAATGGCGACAATAATATCTTTGAGTGTTCTCTTTTTCAAAACATCGTTGAGGACATGATTCTTTTCCAGAAAAAGAGCGATCAGGAAATTATTGATTTTTACAAGGAAGTCAAAGACGCTCTTTCTGGCAAAGAATATCAGATAATGTATATTCAGACCGGCGACATAGCCTCAAATATTGATGTCATCAGAAAAGAGAGATCCGATGACAAAGGCAACGAGATGTGGTTCCCTCTCATGATGGGATATTTCAACAATTCTCCTTACGCAAAAGAAAATGGGATATCAGGCACGGAGGCGTTGCTTGACCACTTCAGCCACAGACAGGAACTGGAACTTCGAATCAGCAAGGAAGTATTCGCAGGAAAATACACCTTGCTGAAATCGAAGGAATGGACCTAGGGGACGGGGTTAGCAGGCCATTTTGCAGATTCGTTTTACAGTGGTTTCGGAAATGTCCATGAGTCGAGCCACCTGTTTCACCGTCAATCCTTTTTCTCTTAAAATTCGGACGTACTCATTTCTTTTGGGTTTATTAAGACTGATTACATCAGATGTTGATGATAAAGCAGTTAATGATTTGAAAATACATAGAGCTTTTTCATCAGTATAAAAATGAGTTGGCTCACGATGATCGTCTATAAATATTTCGTTGTCAGAAGCATTATAATCTTTTGCAAAAAAGTGAAGCAAAGATTCCTTTGTTCCGGCAACGCTATATGCAAAATCTACGTCAATCAAAGGATTTTTTGCACCATAATATGCGTTAAAACTACTCCAGCGATATTCGGAAGGATAACGACTGATGTTTGCTTTTACGGGATTGTTATGAATGTAGACTAATGCTGATAGGAATGCGCTGTCATTTTCGATAGCAACGCTATAGAAACGATCTTGAAAAAGATGCCCTGTGCGAGAATACTTGTTGTTGTACCATCTAACAAATTTTGTGCCAAGACTTTGGAAAAAGCTTGGCAATTGCTCCTGAGAAGCACTAATTAGCAGGTGTATGTGATTATCCATCAGGCAATATGCATATATCTGTATATCATATTTCTTTTTGCAATCTGATAAAGTAAACAGGAATTTTTGGTAATCGGAATCTTCCTCAAAGATGATGTGCTGATTAACAGAACGAAGTATGATATGATATATGCCAGTCGAACTCATAATTCTTGGTCTTCTTGGCATAATAAACTCCTATAAGATTATAAATATTGAATGTCAGTTTTTTGACTTTTGGATTATATATTTGTTCGAGAAAAAAAGCAAGACGTTTTTGAAAAATGGACCGCCAACCCCGTCCCCTAGGTTCATTTTCTCTCTTGACATTGCCCTTGGGGCAGACATTATCATTTGAAACAAACATAAACATCAGGAGGAAGACATAATGCAGATAGGTAGTTCAAATGATTCAGAAGCAGTAAAAGCGCAGTATGCAACATCAAAAGGATTAGATACCAGGTTATCTTTTCATGATAAGTATTCCACTAATAAAATGGGATATGGTAACTGGATCGTATCAAATTATGAAATACATGAAGGCATGAAGGTGCTGGAGCTGGGCTGTGGTACAGGAAGCTTGTGGATGGGACGAGATGAGTTATTAGCTAAACTTGGCAAGTTTGTAGTAACAGATTTTTCTGAAGGAATGCTTGCTACGGCGCGGGCTAATCTTGGAGAAAGAGAAAACATCGAGTACAAAGTGGCTGATATACAAAATCTTCCATTCGAAGATGACTCTTTTGATATAGTTATAGCCAATTCCATGTTGTATCATGTTCCTGATATACTTAAAGGAATAAGCGAGGTTCGCAGAGTGCTAAAAAGCGATGGAGTGTTCTATACCGCGACTTTTGGTGAAAATAACTTTGCGGAGCAGCTGGCGGAGTGGTTTAAGCTTGGCGGGGAAAGCTTTAATCCTAACCATAATTTCACAATGCAGAATGGTGAGAAATTGCTTAAATCTGCTTTTGCAGATGTGGACGCTAGGTTTTATGAGGACTCTTTCCATATAACAGATATAGAAGATATTGTGGAATATATGTGCAGCCTTAGGTCTTTAAAGGCAATAATGGATATACCGGTTCAGAAGATTACTGATATACTAAAAGAGCATGCGGTGGATGGAGCCGTGGATTTACCTAAAGAGTATGGAATGTTTATTGCAAGGGGAGAATGAAAAAAGTGACATATAGATTAATTGCTGTTTTCTTACTGATGATTTTTTATGGCATATATTTTGCCAAGATGTTAATTCAGAAAAGAAAAGGCATTGTGACTAATCAGATAGCTAAGAGTAAAGTTCATGACAAGGGCTACTATGTTGAAGTTGTAATGAAAATGGCAACATACCTGGTTCTTGTGGCAGAGCTTTTGTCTATAGTATTTAATTGGGTTAACCTGTCACTGATCTGGAGGATTTTTGGAATATATTTTGCTTTAGTTGGGAATGTGATTTTCTTTATCTCTGTCTGGACGATGAAGGACAGCTGGCGGGCTGGAGTTGCCAGGGATCAGAAAAGAAAACTCATTACTGAAGGCATATACAGGTATTCAAGAAATCCTGCGTTTGTGGGATTTGATCTTGTTTACGCCGGAATTCTTCTTATGTTTTTTAATCCCGTGCTACTGATAGCAACTATTTTTGCTATTGTTATGCTTCATCTTCAGGTTTTACAGGAAGAAAAATATCTTTCGGAATGCTTTGGAAAAGAGTACAAAGAATATATGGCAAAGGTCCACAGGTATGCAGGCTTTGGAAAACTGTCTTTTGACAAGGCATTGCTATATATCTATTTTGTTCTTGGTATCTGGTCTGTCCTTTACTATTTGACCTGTCTTGCTTACGGTGGAGGACTGAAGCTGTCCTGGGTGTGGCTGTGGATACTTATAGCTGCGTTTTCTTTTGCCAGAGTATGGATGCTTAAGGCTCGAATTGACGGACGGGACATAATCAAGGTTCCTGCCGCATTAAAATGGATTTACAGAGCGCTTTTTGCCGGTTGCCTTGCTTTTTTTGTATTTACTGAAGCACAAATAATTGGAGCAATGAGTGCAACCCCGAGAGAAAATCTTGACTACATTATTGTTCTTGGGGCAGGTCTTAATGGAACCGAGCCGTCAAACCCTTTCAAGGTAAGGATTGAAAAGGCGGCAAATTATCTAAAGGAAAATGAGAATACCATAGTGATTCCTTCAGGCGGACAGGGAAGATATGAGGTTATAAATGAGGCTGAAGCTGTTCGGAGAAAACTGGTCATGCAGTACGGCATTGACGAAGACCGTATTATTCTTGAAGAAAAATCCAGGGATACGGAGGAAAATCTTAAGTACAGCCTGGAGATCATAGAGGATGCTGACGCGTCGGTAGGCATTGTGACGAACGGTTTTCATGAACTGCGAGCTATGTCTATAGCACGCCAGACCGGGTATAAGAATGTGTATTCTGTCCCTGCCAAAACTCTTATGCCGGTGGGGATTCATTATACTGTAAGGGAATTCTTTGGAATGGTGGAATTCTATATTAAGAACCATTAAGATAACGAGATTATAGTGACATATTATTAACGAAATAATATAATTAATACAACTATTAACCGTGCACCAAATCACTTAATAGAGGTAATAAGATTATGCGTAAAGTTTTTAAGTATGTCACTATTTTGCTGGCGGTAGTATTATTAGTTTCTGTAACAAGCCTTTTGATAGTAAGAACGTCTGGTAACCGCGACACAGAAGCTTTTTCTGAGGAAAGAGCCTATAGGACGGAGGTTAGTCCTGATACAGAGATTTATGATGAAATTGTTCCCGGAGATCAGATGGCGTATCCTATAAGAGAAGAATTATGGAACAAGGCAACAGAGGCCTTTGAAATTATTAATGCTGCGAGACAGGCGCAAGGTCTGGAGCCTTTTGGGTGGAGCGCCAAACTTGAATATGGAGCTAAAACCAGAGCTTATGAAATAGGGTGTGTATTTGACAAAAACCATGTAAGACCTAATGGAACCTCTTGGTTTACCGTAGAACCGTCACTAGTCCTTGCTGAGAATATCTACAAAGGAAAAGGCGATGTTCAGAAAGCACTAGGCTCTTGGTTATCAAATAGCAGTGATAAAGAGAACTTCTTTAGTTCAGAATATACGAAAATTGCTATTTCAATTTATGAGAATGAAAAAGGTGAATATTACTGGGTTGTATTGTTTAGCGCAGAATAAGGAGAGTAAAAATGGCTGCAACATTACTTTATCAGGGGCATGGAAGCGTAAGAATTGTAACGGAAGAAGGAAGAGTAATATATCTTGATCCATTTATGGGAGATGGCTATGACCTTCCGGCAGACATTATTCTTATGACCCATGGACACTATGATCACACTCAGGATAATCTGATTACAACCAGAAATAAAGGATGTACAGTCATTAAATGGTCAGACGCTCTTAAAAGAGGAGAATATAAGACTTTTGATTTTGAGTACGTAAAGATTGAAGCTGTTGAAGCCGGGTATAACAAGAACCATTCTGTTACAAGCTGTGTTGGATTTATACTTACATTTGCTGATGGCGTAAAGGTCTATTTCTCCGGCGATACTTCTACAACACCTTCTATGGATGGATATGCAGAAAAGAAGTTTGACTATGCTTTCCTGTGCTGTGATGGAGTCTATAACATGGATGTGGCAGAAGCATCAGAGTGTGCAAAGACTATAGGTGCCAAGCATACGATTCCTTACCACATGGAACCGGTGAAGGATAAGAGTGGTTTTGATATGAGTGTTGCACAAAACTTCAATGCACCTGGGAAAATAATACTTAAGCCAGGGGAAGAGCTGGTTTTGGAGTAAGAACCTTGATGTGATCTACCTTGCACAGTGGATGATAATTACCTATCAGATTTGTAAAAAGAAAAATGGCAAAAAAGACCCTGATGGATTCAAGCAGGGAGGCAGCATAAAATATTAGATAATAGAGAGGCTTTTGCGAAAAGTGATTCGTGAAAGCCTCTTTTTTACTGCGATTATAAATGATATTATGAAATAAATGTAGATTTAGCGCGAGGATGGATTTTGGTTAATAGTTTATTTATTGATCTGCTGTTTTTTAACAGCTCTATTGAAAATGAATATCTTTTGCTATATACGGCTGGGACTTTATCTGCGGATCAGCTTGAAGAGATAAGGCTCAGAGGGCTAAAGGGAAAGCAACGAGAAGGCAGGAATTGTCTACCATAGGGAAGGAATAATCGGCGACTATGATGACTTTGACAATCTTGAGGAATTAATAAGGTTTATACAGACTGGAGAAAGATAAATCTTACAG